>Ga0102832_1000210_pt1 | contig 138565 bp, 115 predicted proteins | sample EBPBio282013_DNA_FD_88942 | JGI IMG/M metagenome (GOLD analysis project Ga0102832, IMG submission 88942) | Wastewater treatment Type I Accumulibacter community from EBPR Bioreactor in Madison, WI, USA - Reactor 2_5/28/2013_ DNA (Illumina Assembly) | ecosystem: Engineered > Bioreactor > EBPR >... | reverse complement strand
ATTTTGGCTCTTTTTCGGGGTTAGTTTATTTGTAGAAAACTGTATATCAGCAAGTTAAACCTATAAAGGGAAGCCTAAATACCAACTTCCCGAAAGCTTGAAGCTTTCGGGAAGTTTTTTTATTAAATATACTGATTTCCAAGCGCTTTGGCATCTGCTACAAAATCCCGCACGCGCTGTTCTTCGTCGATTTTACAAATCATAAGTACCCCGTCGTTTTCAGCGACAATGTACCCTTCCAACCCTTGCACCACCACTAGCTTATCTTTCGGGGTTTTAATGATGCAATTTTTGGTATCGTAAAGCATCAGTTTGCCGTCTGCCGCGTTTCGTTCTTCGTCCTTGGTCGAAATATCGTACATCGACTTCCAAGTTCCCAAATCAGACCAACCCAAATCGCTCAGTACGACAAATACATTTTCTGCTTTTTCCATGATACCAAAGTCAATGGAGATATTTTTGCAAAGCATGTACGCCTTTTCAATAAAACCTTTCTCGGTGTCGGTATAATAGTCGCTTTTCCCTTCGGCAAACACCTCTGCGACCTCGGGCAAGTGCGCTTCAAATGCCTTGATAATCGAACGCACACCCCAAATAAAAATCCCCGCATTCCACACAAAATCACCACTTTCCAAAAACTTAACTGCGATTTCTAGTTGAGGTTTTTCGGTAAATGTTTTTACTTTTTTCACCAAACCTTCCGAAGGCAAATACTGAATATAGCCATAGCCTGTGTCGGGGCGCGTTGGCTGAATGCCCAGCGTAATGAGCACCTCACTCTGGGAAGCCACGTCGAGGGCTAATCTGACTTTTTCTTTGAATACTTCTTCTTTCAGGATAATATGGTCAGCGGGAGCGACAACCACCGTTGCTTGCGGGTCTTTGGCTGCGATTTTGTAACACGCATACGCAATGCACGGCGCGGTATTACGGCGGTTGGGTTCAAGCAAGATTTGGTCATCACTCAAAAACGGCAACTGTGTTTTGACCAATTGATAATATTCTGTACTCGTAACGATGTAGATATTTTCATCGGGACAAACCCCCTCAAAACGGCTTGCTGTTTGCTGAAGTAATGTTTTTCCCGTTCCTAGTACATCATGAAACTGTTTTGGATTATTGTTGCGGCTAAAAGGCCAGAAGCGTGTTCCGACGCCTCCTGCCATGATGATGACGTATGTATGTTGATTCATTAATCTAAAGTCAAAATGAGATGAATAGGTGTAATTGAAGTCGTTAGCGCGTTACTTCCCCGCATTCTTCCAATAATTTTCTATACGCAAAGCTACGTTTTCTCGGATGCTCTGCCAAAAAAGATTCATATCGGCACTGTGCCAAACCTTGGTGCGTAGCAAAAACCGCCCTTTGACGTAAGGCTTGTGTATCCACAAAAGCCCTTGATAAACTTGGGCATCGGCCAGTTGAGGATAGAACGTGAACCGTAACCCGACTCCTCCTTTATTGAGGTTTTTAGGGGCATAGGTTTCGTCTAGTCGCCAAGTCAACGGATTGGTACAAACGGCCGTCGAAAAATGGTATGTTTGGTACTTTTCGGGGAAATAGTCACGTAAATACGTATGCCAAGACGCAAAACCACCTACTTCTTCGGCAGAACGCGCAGGTTTAATAAATTCAAACTCGTTGGGCTGTGCAGGTGGCCCTGCAATATCGCCTACGAGATAAGCAAAAACAAGTTTTTGTTGGAGCGGTTTTCCGTCAAAAAACTCTTTGAGCAGGCGTTTTGCGTGCAACGTTCCTTGGCTGTGCGACGCGATGACGATAGGGCGACCATCTTGGTATTGTGCTAAATAATATTCAAACGCTTTTTTGACGTCTGCGTAGGCCAAATCAAGCGCTTGCTTTCTATCTTCTTGGTTTGGCGTAACAAAAGCGTAGTAATGTGCTTGCCGATACCTCGGTGCATACACCCGACATGAGCCATTAAAAATTGACGCCTGATTCAAAATCGTTGACTCATCCACCTTCTTATTCAGGGCCGCATCGTTGATATCTGCATTCCATTCAAAAACTCCTTCTGCGGGTTTCTGCGTATAAATAGTGGGGTGAATAAAGAAGACGTCCGCTTTTGCTTCAGCTTGTCCATCGGTTAATCCTTGCGATTTTAGGGGCAAATTGTCGGCGGCATCTTTTTGGGTAGGCAATGCTGCCCAGCTCGTTGTGAGCGAATAATCTGGCGCCATCGGAACCGTTCCAACACCGTATGAATTTCGTAAAATTACCTGCGCTTCTACGGTCGGACATATACCAATTATTCCCACAATTGTCCAAAATAAGCATTTTTTCAAAAAGTCCATTTTGTATTTTTCAAATAATTATGCGTGCATAACAGTTTTATAATATGAATATACAGGGTATAAATTGTAAATTATCTTTAAAAGAGCGAATATTACGCAGTAAAATTATCACAAGAGCAATCTAAAACCAATTAAAAACCTATGAGTAAATCACTACGTAATGCCGTGTTTTATTTAACGGCATGGTTAGTCAGTGCAGGCACGTTACTGGCACAAACCAAATTATCGGGAAATATCACCGATGCAAATACGCGTGAAGGCTTAGTGGGAGTAAGTATTCAGGTAAAAGGAAAAGTAATTGGTACCATCACCGACTCCAAAGGCAATTTTTCTCTTACAACCAGCACTCCTACACCATTTGCTTTGGTTGTGTCCTCAGTAGGATACGAAAGCCAAGAAATACAAGTTACTGGCGACCGCTCCGACATCAAAGTTTCGCTCAAAGAGCAAGTAATGTTGGGCCAAGAAGTGGTCGTATCGGCCTCACGGGTGGAAGAAAGCGTCATGCAGTCTCCCGTGACAGTTGAAAAAATGGACATTCGGGGCATTCGAGATAATGCTTCGCCGTCATTTTATGATGGATTAGCCACCATGAAAGGCGTTGACATGGCGACGCAAAGTTTGTTATTTAAATCTATTAACATGCGTGGATTTGGCTCTACAGGAAACCCACGTACAGTTCAGATGATTGACGGGATGGATAACTCTGCCCCTAGCCTTAACTTCCCAATCGACAACATCGTGGGGATGCCAGAGCTTGATGTAGAAAGCGTAGAAATTCTTCCAGGAGCGGCTTCGGCACTTTACGGCCCCAACGCCCTCAATGGTTTAATTTTGATGAATAGCAAAAGCCCGTTTTTGTACCAAGGACTTAGCGCAGCCGTAAAAACAGGAGTAATGTCGGCAAGCAATCGTACGCAAGCGTCTTCTCCGTTTGGTGACGTTTCTATCCGTTATGCCAAAGCATTCAACAACAAATTCGCTTTTAAAGTTAACCTTAGCTACATCCAAGCCAAAGATTGGCAATCAACCAACTACGACAATTTAAACCTAGGAGGGAATGCTGATCCACTTAGAGGTGCTGGTACAAAAACAGACTACGACGGAACCAACACGTACGGCGACGAAGTACAAGCCAACATGCAGACCGTTGCCAACTCGCTTATTGCCGCCAAATTGTTACCTTCTGCCGCGTTAGCGTTAATTCCCAATGCGAACGTGAGCCGCACGGGTCTTTTGGAAAATACCCTGGTAGATAACAACGTAAAAAGCTTCAAGTTTAATGGTGCACTTCACTACCGTATCTCTGAAAAAGTAGAAGCGGTTGGTCAAGTAAATTATGGTTTTGGAACCACACTTTACACAGGTACTGGTAAATACTCGCTTCGTAATTTTAACTTGACGCAAGCTAAACTAGAACTCCGTGGGGACAATTTTACCTTGAAAGGCTACACTACGCAAGAGCGTTCTGGAGATTCTTATACAGCTGGTTTGGCTGCTGTAGCTATGCTTAACGGAGTAAAACCTCACGCCAACTGGTTTGGTGAATACGTAGGCGCTTTTGCTACGGCACGTGGGGCAGGGATGGCCGAAGAACAAGCTCATATTTTGGCACGCCAAACGGCCGATAAAGGATTGCCAGCCGCTGGAACTGCCGAATACAATACGCTTTTGGATAAATACCGAAATATGTCAATCGTTCAAGGTGGGGGAGGTTTCTTGGAAAAAACCAATATGTATCACCTTGAAGGCGTTTACAATTTCAAAAATCAACTCAAATTTATTGATTTGTTAGTAGGAGCCAACTACCGTATGTATCAACTCCGCTCTCAAGGAACTCTTTTTGCTGACCTCAAAGATGGCCGTGATGGAACCATTCCTATCAACGAATACGGCGCTTTTGTACAAGCAGGTAAAAAACTTTTTGGTGACCACCTCAAGTTGAGTGCCTCGCTTCGTTACGATAAAAACCAAAACTTTGAAGGCCAGTTCTCTCCTCGTTTGTCGGCCGTAACAACTTTTGGGGATCAAAACATTCGCCTTTCTTACCAAACAGGTTTCCGTATTCCAACTACTCAAAACCAGTACATCGACCTACAAACACCTGGAGGAACCCTCATCGGAGGCTTGCCAGAGTTTGACAAACGCTATAACCTAAGTTCTGGTGTACTTCGCGAAACTCTGGTTGATTTCTCAATAAACCCAACGAAATACGTTACCCAAGCCATTATTGACCAAGCCAAAGCCTATGCTACGGCCGCAGTTCAAGCGCAACTTTCCGCAATTCAAGCGGGTGTAACTGCGGCAGTTCAAGCACAAGTGACAGCCGCTGTTCAGGCACAAGTAAACGCCGCAGTCGCTGCGGGTCAGCTTCCTGCAGCCAATGCAGCAGCAGCAGTTCAGGCAGGGGTAGCTGCTCAAATGGCTACAGATGCAGTGAAGCAGTCAATTGCAACTAACGTCCAAAACGAGGTAGTAAAACAAGTAACTGCCGTAACTACGCAAGTAGCTCCTGCTTTTGCCTTAGCGACATTGCCTAAATACCAAGCTAAAGCCCTTCGTCCAGAACGCGTAAAATCGTTTGAAATCGGATACAAAGGTCTTATTAGTAAGAAGTTGATGGTGGACGCTTCGTATTACCATAGCGTATATCAAAACTTTATTGGGGGAGTAACAGTCGTAGTACCAACTGCTGCTGCAGCTCCTGGCTTACCTATCGCTTCTGGGCTTGCTAGTGGTACCACACGTGCAGGTTTCTCTCGCCCAGCTAACAGTGATAAAGACATCGTTGTAACTGGCTTTTCTATCGCACTTAACTACTCGCTTTCAAAAGGCTATTTTATGGGAGGAAACTTTGCTAATAACGTGTTGAAGGACTTCACTGCAACTCCTGAGCTTCCTTACTCTGGGTTCAATACACCTCAAAACCGCTTCAACGTCAACTTCGGTAAGCGTGCTGGTAGTGGTGAGAAATTTGGATTTAACATTGCTCTCAAGCATCAACAAGGATTCATCTGGCAATCAAGCTTTGTCGTTCCTACAACCACAGGAGTACCTTTATTCTCTAATACGGACGTTCCTTCTTTTACTAACTTAGATGCTCAAGTAAGCTACAAATTGGCTAGCTTCAAATCTCTTTTGAAAGTGGGTGGAACCAACATTGGTGGAAAACCATACATCCAAGCCTATGGTAGCCCTTCAATCGGCTCAATGTACTACGTTTCATTAACATTCGACGAGCTACTTAACAAGTAATATTCTCTCTAACAAACAAAAAACGGCTTCGGGATAACTCGAAGCCGTTTTTTGTTTCATACCAATAAATCTCTATTTCCCAGTCAGTTTATTCACTAACCAGCCCGTCATCCGTTCGTTTTGTTCGGGGTAGGTCCAGTGTCCCGTTTCGAGCGCTAAAAACAACTCTTTAGAAGCCGAAATAACGTTGTAAGAGGCGTACATCGAGGTTGGCGGGCAGGTTTCGTCGTTGAATCCCCACGAATAATACCCTGGCACTTTGACCCTCCGCGCAAAATTCACTACATCATAATAGCCAATCGTCGCAATTTTGTCGGGTTTATTGCCAAACGCAATAGTGTTTTTATCAAAATAATGCGGCCATCCTCCCGCACGTCCTTTCAAGTATCCAGTCACATCTGATAACGCTGGATAAAATGCCCCTAACCACTTGACACGGCTGTCTAAACCTGCCGTTACAATCGACAATGCACCTCCTTGACTTCCGCCCGTTACAGCCAAATTTGAGCCATCGTATTGTGGCAAACTCGTCAAAAAATCATTGGCACGTACGCAGCCCAAATATACCCGCTTGTAATAAAAACGGTCGCGGTCGTCCATGTTATACGCCCAGTAACCATTAAAAGCCCCTGCCCCTAAATCGGTGTAAACGGTGGGTTCCATCGTCACTGGAATGCCATGAATGCCAATTTGCAACGTAATGATTCCTTTTTCGGCATTGGCAATATCTCCGCCGTACGGACGCACACCCGCGCCTGGTACGTGAAGCAATGCGGGATATTTTCCTTCTTTTTTGGGAACGCACAAAATCCCATAAAGGCGCGCGCCCATTCGGAAATTTTGAATATTTACGTGATAAACGTTTACTTTTTCCGTGCAGCGTTCGGGCAAAAGCGTCATTTTCGCGTCTAAAGGAATTTTGGCCAAATCTGCTTTTGCGTTAGTCCAAAATGTATCAAAATCCGAGGGATTATCCACAGTCGGCTGAATACTCAGTGGGTCAAAGCCCGCCGTCGCTAGCCCTTTGTATTCTTTACCTTCTATTTCCGCAAATGCGATACAGCGCAGAAAACCAGCCGTTTTCATCGTGCCAGCATCTACCGTCAGCGAGCCTGTTGGGAGTGAAAGGGTTTCTTTTTTTGTCGGCTCCATTTTTTCGGGGCCAACTTCGTAGCGAATACGGGCATTTTTTACCAAATTTCCATTTTGGAGGACAGAAATGGTAAATTTCACATTTTCACCCGTTTTGTACGTCCAGTCGAAGTGATCAGGAGCCACTATCACTTTATAAAATCGTTCGGCGGGTTGACCTAACGCCACCCAGCTCATAAGAAGGTAAAAGGATACAAAAATGGTCTTTTTCATGCGGAAAAAACTAAGTTTACAAATAAATTGAGATATAAAAAGAACGTTTTTATAAAAGAAAGTCTGCCTCTTTTTCTATGCACATTTTGTACTTTTGTTCCCTACAAGACCTAATCTAGCGTTTCTCTTGACCTCTGACCCACTCAAAGTCGTCGTTTTACCCGATGCTGGCCCTGAAAACCCCTTTCAGTACGAGCTAGTTCGTTATTTGCGAGAAAAAGGGTTTGACGTGGTTATTGGAGAAAAATATACCATTGGAAGTACACTAAGGGCTATTTTCGCGCATCGCCCCCCAGTAATTTACTACGATTGGGTACATAGTTTTATTCTTGGTAAATCTCGCTTGTGGACGTACTTAAAATCGTCCGTTTTTGTCGCCGAAATCTTGGCCGCACGCTACCTTTTCAAGGTTCGTTTTGTTCATACACTGCACAACCTACAAAACCACGCAGGACTGTGGCTTCGATGGGAACGCCGTATCTATGGGTTCTTTCTCAGAAAATGCGACCAAATCAGGGTGTATTCGGAAGAAACTCGCCAAGCTGCTATTGAGCGTTTTTCGCTCCAACCCGAACGCGTAAAGGTAATTCAGGATTTGCCGTATCATTTTTATTACCCCAATACCCTTTCTAAAAATGAATGTCGAAAACGTCTGAATCTTGACGACGATAATTTTGTATATTTGTTTTTTGGCGAAATCAAACCTTACAAAGGTGTTAGCAACTTAATCGACGCTTTTGCTGAAATTGCTCGCCCCAACGACCGTTTGTTGATTGCGGGAAAAAGTTACGACACCACTTTTTTTGCACCTATTGAGAAGGCCATCCAAGCCAACTCCTCTATACATCTCCACCACCGTTTCATTCAAGACGACGAAGTCCAAGTATTTTTCAACGCCGCCGACGTGGTGGTGTTGCCATTTGTTCGCATCGACCATTCTGGTTCGATCGACTTGGCGCTCTCGTTTCGTAAACCCATCGTTACGCTAAAAACCGACGCCACCGCTCGGTTGTTGGCGCACCAATCCACACTTCTGTTTGAAACACCCTCCCAACTCCCCACTTGTCTAAAAATCGCACCCGAGTTACCCCTCGAAACGATTGGCGACAAAAACTTTGCCATTGCTGATTCAACCAATTACCGCGACCTTACCTTACTTGTGACCCTATGAAAGAAAAATTAAAAACCCTGCTTCGGCAAAACCTCGTTTATCAGCTCAATCAGCTACGATTGCAGTGGCGGAGTATTCCCTATCGGCTTGGGGATGAGGTGGAATGCCCTATTTGTAAGAGCCATTATCGGGCTTTTATGCCTTTTCGGTATCGGACCAATGCCTATTGCCCCAATTGTAAGTCGCTTGAGCGACACCGTTACATTTTTTTAGCCCTGCGCGACCGCCTTGGTTTTTTCTCAGCTCCCCGCAAAAAAGTGCTGCACTTTGCACCAGACATCTGCCTGATTCCCAGCATCAAAGCGTCCCCGTACATCGACTACGTCACGGCCGACTACATGACGTCTTTTACGAGCAGCATTACCGTAAAACCCGACTATATAATGTCGATTGATGACATTAAATTTGACAATGATACGTTCAACGTAGTAATTGCGATCGGAATTTTAGTAATGGTCCCTGACGATACCAAAGCCATGCGTGAAGTACTGCGCGTACTTAAACCCGATGGATACGCCGTTTTTCATGATCCAATCAACAAGGATTTTCCAACCTCGTTTTCGGATGCTCGATTGACCAAAGAAGAAAAACAAAAATTGTATCACGGCCACGACCAACGGTGGTATTACGGCGCTGATTATGCCGATCGCTTGCGCGCCCAAGGGTTTAGCGTAGAGGATGATACTTTTATCCAAACCATTGATTACAAACGCTATGGCATCTCGCCCACAGAACGGGTATATATAGCTCGAAAAACCGCATGAAAATCGTATTTTGTACCAATGCTTTTGAAAATGTAACGAATGGCCCCGTCCGATTTGCGAATAGTATTCTTGAAATCAACGAGCGCTTTCCCGAACATGAGTTACAGATTTTGACCGAAGATGTGTCTGACGAGCGGCTTGCGTCGCTTCGCTATGTTCACAAAGTTCCCGTCAAAATTCCTCGTTTGTTAAAGCCGCTTGGGCAAATTTTACGATGGTTTATCTATTATCGCCACGTCAAAACATTAGAGAAGTCATTTGATTTTGACGTGTTGGTTTATATCAATTCCTTCAATGGAACTTGGGCGAGCTTGGTCTCTGACAAACCTACCGTGGGTATGATCAATGACGAAAAAAACATGCTCGCTCACTGGGAAAATTTTGAATGGAAATCGCTGTGGTTCAAACGATTTGCGTTTCAGCAATTTGAGCGTTTGTCGGCCAAAAAGCATCAACTCGTGATCGCCAATTCGGAGTTTTTGCAAGACCGTATTCGCAAAACCTACCAATTGCCCGCCTCGAAAGTAACGAAGCTCTATAAAACCATTCCGCTCGATGGTATTGAGTTCAACCCCCAACGCGCTTTTGGAAATACGATCAAGGTGCTGTTTGTGAAAGCTGATTATTTGGTAGGACAATTGCCTTTGGTGGCGGCGGCGCTCAAAAAGCTCCCACAGTATTCTTTTTTGTTGACCGTTATTGGCCCCGAACCTTGGTTTACCAGCCACGTCTGTTCGTTTTTTGAGAATATTTCCAACGTCCAGCTCGACTATCAAGGGCCGCAACCTCAGGCACGTGTGTATGAAGCGCTGCGTAGCCACGATATTTTTTGCGTACCGTCCTATACCGAAGCATTTGGTGTTGCCAATATCGAAGCCCTTGCCCACGGAATTTCGGTCGTAAGTTCACGCGTTGGGGGTATTCCCGAGGTGGTTGACAATGGCAACAACGGTTGGTTGATTGAATCAGGCAATGTAGAAAGTCTGGCTGTTGCCTTGGTTGAATGCATCGAAAATCCTCAGTTGCGGCTAAAAAAAGCCGAAAATGGGCGGAAATTCATCCAAAAGTTTTCCAAAGACGAAATGTTGCGCAACTTTGTACAAATGCTTGAGTCGGTAGTCAACGCACACTGATTGGCGCCGAACGATAAACTATGCAATGGCGAAGGATTTTTCGAAACAGGGCACTCTTGGATTGGCACTTGGTGATGTATTTCCTCAACACCTTTCTAGTCATTTACGGATATGGGTTGAGAGGAGGGGCATTCCAAACGGCCAAATTGCTTCGTACGGGCTTAGTGGTGGTTTCGTTACTTGGTATTTTGTTTGCCCAAGGCCAGATAAAATACATATTTAACCAACAAAAAAACTGGGCACTTTATGGCTTTATTGGCCTCAACATACTCGTTTTACCCTTTAGTGTCGATGTTTTTCGGAGTTTTGAACGACTATCCGCTTGGATACCGTTTTTGATTTATACCAACTACTTCGTCGTCTATCTTTTTAAGCATTATTCCAAAGAGGAGGCTAAAATCAAACTGTTACAGATTTTCAGTTTAGCGTATTTTTATCCTGTCGCAATGATGCTCTTCACTGGCGTTGCCTTTCAATCTACCAACGTTTACGGCCAGTACGTCGGGGTGTATAAAGCCAACGTCATCGGCTGGGCTTGTACACTATTCATAGTATCGAGTTTTGATTTATATGCCAATAGCCCCATGAAAAAATGGGCACAATACCTCTTTTTTTTCATTGCTTTTCTGACGCTGTGGGGCATTGTTCTCACGGGTTCACGAAGCAGTTATGCGGGTTTGGCGCTGTCTTCGGCGGTTCTCATTGCCCGTAACCGAAAAATTTCCATTTACCTCAAAGCCGCCGCTCTTACTTGTATTTTAGCCTTTGCGTACTACATTGTGATGAGCCCCGACTCGGTCATCAACCTGCGTTCAAAATACGCAGGAATACGCCGCCAACGCGGAGAAATCCGTTTTCAGTTGGCCCAAAAAGCTTTTGAAGTATTTACCAATGACCCAGGCGTTTTATTGACAGGTTTTGGATTTGATAATTTCAAAGCAGGATTGGAAGTATATGCCGACGTCCACACTGATTTAGCTTCGCACAACTCCTACCTCGAAATCTTATTTTCAGGCGGACTCCTTTCCTTTCTTTTTTTCTTGATTTTTTACGCCATCAACGCCTTTTGGGTCTATGTACGCTACGATAGTCCGTACTTTGTTTTTCTGCCATCGTTGATGATTATACCTTACTTTGAGTCCAACCTAAACGCGGGGCAGTTTTTGTTTTTTCCGTGGATGACCGTCTTGTTTTACTACATCCACGTTCGTTCATTGCAGATTCCTGTACACGAAATGAGCCTCAATAACACACAAAAAAGGGAAGCCTAGGCTTCCCTTTTTTGTGTTCCTGCAAAGCAGTTGACTATTTTTTCTCTTCTTCGCTACCGCCAAAAAGTCCTTTGATGAACCCTGTTGCTTTGTCGAGTGCTTCGCCTGCTTCTTCTTTGAGGTCTTCAAATTTTTCTTGAGCTTCGGCAGCCAACTCTTCCGCTTTGGCTTTGGCTTCTGCCAATGCTTCTTCGGCTTCAGCTTTCATTTCTTCAGCTTTTGCGGCCGCTTGCGCTTTCAAGCCTTCTACATCAACGCTTTGTATTTTCTCCGTAATTTCTTCTTTCAATTCTTGAAATGTTTCTTGTGCGTCTGAAGCTAATTCTTGCGCTTTGGCTTTGGCTTGTTCAGCTGCATTTTTCAATTGATCTTCCATGATTACTCGTATTATGTGGTTTAAAATAAGTGATTGTAAGTTGCTACAAATTTAAGAGAAAGCAAGCGGGTTGGTTCGCCGCTCATCACATTAATTTTCAGTGAAACACCGTTCCCAAATTGGATTTTTGCGAGTTCGTTTCGTCATTCAGACGCGGGCATTGGGCATCAGTAACACCCCTAACTCTTTGAAATTGAGTTAGGAATTTTTATTTTTGTACAAAATTTATTTGAAAGCTGTATTTAACTCTAAAAATAGCATAATTAAGTGGATATTTTCGAGAAACTACGTAGTAACTGGGGACCTATCGGGGCGGCCGCAAAAGCCCTCAATAGCCACCACTATTTTTCATTTCCAAAGCTAGAAGGGGAAATCGGTCCGCATATGAAATTTCGTGGAATGGACGTCCTCAACTGGAGTTTGAATAACTACCTCGGTTTGGCCAACCATCCAGAAGTTCGTAAGGCCGATGCCGAAGGCGCAGAAAAATGGGGATTGGCATATCCAATGGGCGCCCGTATGATGTCGGGCAACTCTGATTTACACGAGATTTTCGAGAAAGAATTGGCGGAGTTTGTTGGCAAAAAAGAAGCTTTCTTGCTCAACTACGGCTACCAAGGAGTAATGTCGGTGATTGAGTGCGTGTGCGACCACCGCGACGTTATCGTCTATGATGCCGAAGCTCACGCGTGTTTGATTGACGGTATCCGACTCCACAAAGCCAAAATGGGGCAGTACTACAAGTTTAACCACAACGACATGGCAAGCTTGGAGAAAAACCTCATTCGTGCCACCAAATTGGCCGAAGAAAAAGGCGGTGGCGTTCTTGTCATTACAGAAGGCGTTTTCGGAATGTCAGGAAAAGTAGGTAGCCTCGACAAAGTTGTTGAATTGAAGAAAAAATACAATTTCCGTCTTTTGGTGGACGACGCGCACGGTTTTGGAACCATGGGCGCCAACGGAGGCGGAGTAGCCGAACTTTTTGGTGTAGCAAAAGAAGTCGATTTGTACTTCTCGACTTTTGCCAAATCAATGGCCGCCATTGGTGGATTTATCGCCGCCGATGATCCAGACATCATCATGTACCTCAAGTACAACATGCGCTCACAAACCTACGCCAAAGCCCTGCCAATGCCTTACGTGGAAGCGGGTCGTAAGCGTTTGGAGCTTATCAAAGCGCATCCCGAACTTCGCGAAAAACTCTGGACGATTGTCAATGCCCTTCAAAACGGTCTCCGCGACCTTGGATTTAACATTGGCGAAACGACCTCTCCTGTGACGCCCGTGTTTATGCAGGGCCTGCAAGGCGGTCTTCCCGAAGTGACTAACATGGTACGCGATTTGCGCGAAAACATGGGTATTTTCTGTTCTATCGTCGTTTATCCTGTCATTCCAAAAGGACAAATCATCTTGCGTTTGATTCCAACTGCGGCTCACACGCTCGAAGACGTAGATCGTACCTTAAAAGCTTTTGACAACATGCGCTCCAAACTCGACGCAGGCGTATATCGCGCTGGCCTCGAAGTAGTTGCCTAAATAATTTTGGTTTTGTATTCCAAAGCGAGTGCCTCTTAGGAGGTTACTCGCTTTTTTTATGGCAAAAAATGGGGAGTTTTGACATCAACTTTCTTTTACTAAAAACACCCTTCTCCTATGAAATCGCTGCAAGTTTTTCTCTTACTGATTATTAGTAGTTTACTGGCCGAAGCCAAACCGCTTCGGTTGGGTGTGGCAGGATTTACCCACGACCACGTCCATCAAATTTTGAGTCGCCCCGACAAAGGGGATGTCGAAATCGTGGGAGTGGCCGAGCCCAACCGTGAGTTAGCGATGCGTTATTTGAAACGTTATAAATTGTCAGAAAAACTGTGGTATCCGTCGCTGGAAGCCATGATTGCCGCCACGCAACCCGAAGCCGTTTGTGCTTTTAATAGCATTTACGAACACAAACAAGTGGTGGAAATCTGCGCGCCAAAAGGCATTCATGTGATGGTTGAAAAACCGTTGGCCGTGAATCGTGAACACGCTGAAGCCATGGTTAAGCTGGCCCAAAAGCACAAAATTCAGTTGTTGACCAACTTTGAAACAACCTGGTACGCCAGCCACCAAGAAGCCTATCGGATGATTAAAGAACAAAATGCGTTGGGCGAAATTCGGAAGGTGGTGGTTCACGACGGGCACAAAGGCCCCCGCGAAATTGGTTGTTCCGAAGATTTTTTGTCGTGGCTCACCGACCCTGTGATGAATGGAGGAGGAGCCATTATTGATTTTGGGTGCTATGGTGCCAACCTAATGACGTGGCTCATGCAAGGCGAACGCCCGCTGTCGGTCACGGCCATTACCCAACAAATCAAACCTGCTATTTACCCCAAAGTGGACGACGAAGCCACTATCATTCTTACCTATCCACACGCCCAAGCTGTCATTCAGGCTTCGTGGAACTGGCCTTTTGACCGCAAAGACATCGAAATTTATGGGCAAAAAGGGTACGTTGTCTGTGATAAAACCCTCCAAATGCGCGTTCGGCAAGGAGACGGTGCGCAACGCGACGCCCCCGAAAAATTGCAAACGCTGACGCCACTTTCAGCACCATACAACGACCCATTTTCTTACTTTGGGGCCGTCATCAAAGGCGAAATCAATCCCAAGAAAGATTTATCTTCCCTCGAAATCAACCAAGTAGTGGTTGAGATTTTGGATGCTGCCGTGCAATCTGCCAAAACGGGGAAGACGATTTCTTTGAGATAACATAGGGGGTTGTGCCCCCCCCCTACACGCTACGGAACAACGACTAATTTCCCCATCGCTCGGCGTTCGAGCATGTCGTACAGCGCTTGCGGGGCTTCTTCGAGCGAGTATGTTTTCTGAATATGGGGTTTGAGTTCGCCCGTTTGGTACCATTGAAACAACTCCGTAATGTTCTGAAAATTAGCTTTAGGCTCTCGTTCGGCAAAAGCTCCCCAAAACACGCCAACAATAGCGCAACCTTTTAGAAGTGCCAAATTGAGCGGAATCGACGGTATTTGTCCTGCGGCAAAGCCTACCACCAAATATCGTCCTTTCCAGTTCATCGCGCGCAGTGCAGGTTCGGCATATTTATCCCCTACAGGGTCATAAATCACGTCCACCCCACCGCCCGTTATTTCTTTTAGGCGTTCGCGCAGGTCTTCTTTTGAATAATTAATCACGGCATCAGCACCGTACGATTTGCAGAGCTCCAGTTTTTCCTCACTCGAAGCCGCTGCAATCACCTTTGCCCCCATGATTTTACCCAAATTGACTGCCGCTAACCCCACACCTCCAGCCGCACCAAGTACGAGCAGCGTTTCACCCGCTTTCAGTTCGGCACGGTTTTTCAGGGCATGATACGAAGTTCCGTAGGTGTACATCAGCGAAGAAGCCACTTTATAATCCATTTTAGGCGGCATCCTAAATACTCGATTGGCCTTAACAGCCAGTTCCTCCGCAAATCCGCCCCAGCCTGGCATGGCAAATACATCATCTCCAGCTTTGAGATGCGTTACACCTTCGCCTACTTCTTTGACCACTCCTGCCACTTCACCACCAGGCGAAAAAGGAAACGCTGGTTTAAACTGGTATTTTCCTTGAATGATAAGGGTATCAGGAAAATTAACCCCGCAGGCTTTGACCGTAATAACCACCTCATCTGCCTTGGGAGTAAGTGGTGCTATGTCTTCAACGAGGAGGCTATCGGGCGTTCCGTACTGTTTGCAGAGAAGTGCTTTCATGGGGAAAGAAGGTTTGTTTTCCCCTAAAAGCAAAAAAAATTACTGCCTTACTTTTTTGACGGTTATCGGAATGCACATCGTCCTTTGAATGTCCAAACGAGCAGGTGTTCGACCCAAACTTTTACATCCAGAATCAAGGCGGCGGGTTTCGGCATAATACATACCAGAGTTAGTCGGAATATACTGTAATATTCCTTTTGCCAACAATGTCCCTCCCGTTGGTTTATCATACCAATCGACGGTTTCATTGTCCTTTGGGAACGCAATTAGGGGAGGAATAGGCTGTCCTTCGCAGGTACTTTGGCTAATAGCCAAGGGAGCGTCGGGTAAAATGGGGTCGCAAATAGGGAGCGGAATTACTTCTTGACGGGCGAGCTCGGTGGTGTCGTTTGGCCGAATTGTCACCACTACTTTATAGTCAAAACTAGGGTCAATGTCCACGATGGTATCATTTTGAATACGGCCTTTGTTCGTACTGATTTCAGCATCTATCAAGCTGAAAACAATTCGATAACGGCTTTCTCCCTCGCACACTTTAGGGCATATTATTTCAGTTACTTTGAAACTAACTTTGCCTTGAGAAAAGGTGTGAGTGACGGATACAATCATCAAAAGGAAGCCCAGCAAAGGGCTTCTTCGACATAATAATTTCACTTATGAGTAGGGTATAATAGAATACAAATTTAATGGCTTCTATTATACCTTCCAAAAAAATAAAATTAAAATTAGCTGATTAACAGCGAATTACAAATTTGGTTTGTTTTTATATCCCAATAGAAATATACCAATTCTAGCGCAAAATCTGCACTTCAACGGCACTTGAAGCGCCTTTTTGGTGATAAACTGTGTGCGTTGCTTTGATAAAATCCGAGTCGTTTGCAACGTAAATATTAGGCACAAATTTTTGAGGATTTCTGTCAAAAAGTGGAAAAGCGGTACTCTGAACTTGGATCTGAATGCGGTGTCCTTTCTTAAAAGTATGCAGTACATCCTGCAATCGGAAGTTCACGTCGGTTACTTTATTAGGCACCAACGCTTCTGGTTTTTCAAACGAATTTCGGAAGCGAGCACGCATAATTTCGCTACGTACCATCTGGTGATAATTGCTTAAAATGACGTTCTTATTAGGCATAAAAGCATGATTAGGTTCATCGCCAGGATAGACATCAATTAGCTTCACAAAAAAGTCAGCATCCGAGCCTGTCGTGCTAATCTTGAGTTTGGCCATTATTTCCCCTCCCAGGGTTACATCTTCAGTAAGTGGCTCGGTCTGAAACGTCAGCACATCCGTACGGCGCGCCGCAAAACGCTGGTCTTCCGACATGTAATTAAACGGCGTGAAGCCCATGGTTTCGGTATTGTCTTCGATGTACGGCACTGGCTTGAGCGGGTCGCTGATGTAGGCTGTCTTTGATGCAGCTTGGGAAGGCGCTTCAAACGACAATTTACCATTGGCGTGGAAATACAAGGTTTTCTTTTCGGCAGCAGCGGCAGGCCAACGTTCAAATTTCTCCCATTGCTTCTTGCCAGTATTAAACAAGTAGGCGTCGGGCAAACCCGTTTTTCCGTCGCCCGCGCCTTTCAAAAAGTGGTTGAAAAACGTACGCTCAATTTCTCGTTGATAAAACGTAGCAACACTATCTCCAAAATACACATTGCTGTGCAGCGTACGACCCGTTTCAGCCGACCAACGACCGTGGCCAAAAGGCCCCATCACCAGCGTGTTGTAGGTCGAAGGATTATTTTTTTCTAGGGTTTTATACACCGTCAGCGGGCCGTACAAATCTTCGGCATCAAACCAACCTCCCACCGTCATCACAGCATGTTTCACATTTTTCAAATGCGGAATAATGCTACGTTTTTGCCAAAACTCGTCGTAGTTGGGGTGGTCTTTGTGTTCTTGCCAAAAAAAGTTGTCTTTGTAATACTTGTCAAAATGTTTGAGTGAGCCCAAATCAAGGTTAAACTGATAGCCGTCTTTGGTTTTTTCCTGAATCATCTGCGGCATCCACCAGTGCGACGTGGTGGGTTTTTCGTGCTGAATCCCAAACACAGGAAACGTCAAGAAATAACCTTGCGTAAAAGCACCATTGTGGTGAAAATCATCAAAATAAAAGTCTGAAACGGGCGCTTGAGGTGACGAAGCCTTGAGGGCTGGATGTTGGCTCAACGCCCCTGCCACCGTATAAAACCCTGGATAACTGATGCCCCATTGGCCGACGCGACCATTGTTATTGGCCACGTTTTTCACCAACCAATCTATCGTATCGTACGTATCCGACGATTCGTCCACCTGCGTTGGTTTGGTTTTATCCGCAATCTGCGGAGTCATGTTTGTCCAAGTACCTTCGCTCATATAACGCCCACGAACATCCTGATAGACAAAGATATACTTGTCTTTCATTAAGAATTTACTGGGGCCTAGCTGGCCAGGGAATTTACCTTCACCGTAAGGCGCTACGCTATAACACGTGCGTTGCATCAAAAACGGATAGGTATTGGACGCCGACGCGTCTTTGGGCGCATAAACGATGGTATGCAGTTTCACTCCATCACGCACTGGAATGTCGTATTCGGTTTTGGTGTAATTTTCTTTTACCCAATCAACTTGGGCATAGACGGTATGTTGCAAGGCCACAACACACAAAAGAATCCACTTTTTCATGGTTTGAGGGTTTGTTTGATGAGTAAATAATCTCCTGTTGAATTGGTTGAAAACTTTTTAAATCCTAATGAAGCTTGATTGGCCAAAAACGACTGAAAACCAGCATCTTTCGCAAAATATATTTGCATATCTTGGGTCATCAGAATGAAATTAATGTTTTTAGATTTTACGAAGTCCGTAAAATTACCCGAAGTATATTCTTCCACGTGAATCCAATCAGATTCCTCTTCGAGAAAAACTCGATACCAATCGCGTTCAAGAACCCGTAAGCGCGCCTTAGGCTGAATGGCTTTGATAAAACGAACGTTATCAGCAATGGGAGTGGGGAGAAGTTGAGAATAAGGAAAATACCGAATTACCACAAATACCAGCAAGAGGCCCAAAGCGACCGTTCCTTGTGGAAGTTGAGTGAAGAATGAAAACTCTCGCAACGAAATCGGCTTTATAACTTGGGCCAACAGCCAAAAAATGAGAATCAAATGAAATACCAAGTAATGTGTACGCGGGTAAATCAGCACGGTAGCGATGAGCGATGGCAGCAGCAACACAAGCACGGCTACAAAACCCCAAAAATCGACTGAGATGTTCTGAAAGTTTTGAAAAGTGCGACGGTAATCCACACAAGCAGCAAATATCAAGGCAATTAAACCTACGAAAACCGTTCGCCAGCGCGAGTACCATCCCCGAAAAAGGGTTTGGTAAAACGTATCTACCGCATTTTTTACGTTGGCAGTTAGGCTGTGTGTGATATTCGTAAAAACGTGTTTAAATGCCCATTTAGGCTGTTTTTTGACTGCATCGGCAAAGGTTTGGACATCATCTCCCAATACTTTATGAAATAGCTTTAGTTGCGATTCAATCGTACTAGGTTCAGGCTGATGGTTCCACGCACTGTAATTTACCACAAAATGCTGTTGGAACGCTACTGTGCTACGGCTGTCGTCTCCCCCAAACAAGGGATTTCCAAAAAGTAAATGTAAGACCAACGAAGCTACCACAAAACTTCCCAAAGGCAACCAACGAGGTTTTTCTTTGGGCGCTTCTTTCCACAACCAGCCCAACGCAATGGCCGTTCCACCAAGAAACGATACGTAAAATTCGGGGCGAATGTAGGAGCAAATCAAACCCGTAAATGCCACCACTACAAAGCGTAAGTACTGAGGCCATGCGTTGAAATGAACCAGCGCAAGCGCTCCTAAAATCAGACAAAAGGGAGCAATAGAAATCTTGGGATTGAGGGGTAGATTTTGGTTTGAAAATAGAAACAGCACCGCCAACCATGCGCTCACTGCCACGGATACCTTCAGTGAGCGAAACCACAAAAAGCTAACAATGCCCGCTATAACGCTTAAAATAGCCCAGTTGGCGTAGTACAAATCGAGGCTATCGGGGATAAACAAATGCCAAAAAGCATACCAAGCAGCATACAAAGGGCCCCATTGTACCCCTCCAATAAATGGGACAGAAAATGTCAGACCTGAGCCCAGATAGGTCGTTTCATCTCCAAATTCAACATCCTTCCAGGCGGTTATGTCATGAACAAGTACCCACCCCGCAATCAACACAATAAGTACTCCAAGCCAATGTAAACGCATATAGAAAAAAATTGTCGAAGCGCTGATGCCTCGACAATGTATTTTTTGGGTCAATAAATTAAATCGCTTTAGTCGTATCCACAGGAGCCGTTTGTGGTTCAGGTTGCGGCGTAGGTAGCACCTGTCGAGGAACGTTTGGGGCAGGAATTAACTCCACCGAAATGACAAAATACTCCGTATCTCCATTCCAAGGAAGCTTAAAAAACTTCTCTTCGTAATGAAGCGACACCCTTTGCCCTGTCCGCTGCGACTCGTTTAGGGCATTTACCACCGCATCGTTGTCTCCATCCACTGAAAAATCCCAAGTGGTAGAATTAAATGTCCCCGTTCCATCCGACATTCCTCCTACCATCAACTGACCTTCGTAAGTTTTAAAAACGTATCCTTTGCGGCTCAACTTCACCAATGAGCCTACGCGCGTACCGTCGCTGTAATAACCAAATGTCACATAATAGAAAATTCCCCCTAAAATCAGGAAGAAAATCACAAGAAAGAGCCACTTACGCATAATCTTGTAAAAATTAGAGTGTTAAACAGATTAAAGGGCGAACTTCGTAAAAGTCGTTGGATTTTGCAAGAAGCACCTGTTTATGACCAAAAATTACTACTTTTGACCCCATCATAAGACAGCAAAAAAATAAAATAAAGTGGCTCTAATAAAATCAATCTCGGGTATTCGTGGTACGATTGGAGGTAAGACGGGAGATTCGCTTACGCCTATTGATGTTGTAAAGTTTTCAGCAGCTTTTGGAACTTGGCTCAAACGCTCTCAGCCCAGTAATTTACGCATTGTCATTGGCCGCGATGCACGCCTTTCGGGCGAAATGGTTTCTAAGCTTGTGGCCTCTACCCTTCAAGGCATTGGGTTTGAAATAATCGACTTAGGACTTTCAACTACTCCCACGGTAGAAATTGCCGTACCGCTCGAAAGTGCTGCAGGGGGCATTATTCTCACGGCAAGCCACAATCCGATTCAATGGAATGCCCTCAAACTCCTCAACAGTGTGGGTGAATTTATTTCGGGTCAAGACGGGGCCGATGTACTCGCTTTGGCCGAAAGTGAAGATTTTGATTTTGTCGAAGTCCGTAAATTAGGAAGCTACCGAACAGATAACACTTATTTTCAGAAACACATTGAGTTGATTCTTGACTTGCCATTGGTCGATAAAGAGGCCATTGCCGCACAAGATTTCAAAATCGCGGTCGATGCCGTAAACTCAACGGGGGGGATTGCCGTACCGATGCTGTTGGAAGCTTTGGGCGTAAAAAAGGAAAACATCAAACTCATCAACTGCGAGCCTACGGGAAATTTTGCCCACAATCCTGAGCCTCTTCCCGAAAACTTAATCGAAATCAGCAACGAACTCAAACGCGGCCACTACGACCTTGGTATCGTTGTTGACCCCGACGTCGATCGTTTGGCTTTGATTTGCGAAGATGGTTCTCCCTTTGGTGAAGAATATACCCTCGTCGCCGTGGCCGACTATGTGTTGAAACATACCCTCGGAAATACGGTTTCTAACTTATCATCTACGGGCGCACTCCGTGACATTACGCTCAAGGCAGGAGCGCAGTATTTTGCTGCTGCGGTAGGGGAGGTGAATGTTGTAGAAATGATGAAAGCGCAAAATGCCGTCATCGGTGGCGAAGGCAACGGAGGTATAATTTACCCTGCTTTACACAGCGGCCGCGATGCCCTTGTTGGGGTTGCGTTGTTCCTAACCCACTTGGCTAATTTCGGGAAATCAATTTCTATTCTTAGAAGTACATACCCCAATTATTTTATTTCTAAAAATAAAATTGAGCTCACACCTGACATCAACGTGGACAAGGTTCTCGAAAAAATTAGCCAGAAATACGCCAAAAATCCCGTTAATACCATCGATGGTGTAAAGATTGAATTTGACAAAGAGTGGGTTCATTTGCGCAAATCTAATACCGAGCCCATCATTCGGATTTATTCTGAATCAGAAACGGAATCTACGGCCAACCACCTTGCAAAAAAAATCATCAATGATATTAAGGAAGTTATTTCCAATCATTTATAAATCGACAACATTATGAGTCGCGTTGCGTTCATTGCTCCTACTGCTTGTGTGATGGGCCAAGTAACCCTCGGCGAAAAGGCATCGGTTTGGTACGGCGCGGTGATTCGTGCCGATGTGGAAAAAATCAGCATCGGCGCCCGTAGCAACATCCAAGATACGGCCGTTCTGCACGCTGATTTTGGTTCTCCAACCATCATTGGTGAAGATGTCACGGTGGGGCACGGAGCGATTGTACACGGTGCCATTGTCGGCGACGGCTCGTTGATTGGAATGCGAGCAACGATTCTGAACAACGCCAAAATTGGAAAATTTTGCATCATAGGCGCCCATGCCCTTGTGACTGAGGGCATGGAAATCCCTGATTTTTCAATGGTTGTAGGTACGCCAGGAAAAATCATCAAGCAACTTCCCGAAACCTATGCCACAAAACTTCTTGAAAGTGCCGCTCATTACGTCGAAATGGCATATAAACACGCAGAAGGCGCATTTCAGCTAGTACAATAAACACTTATACTGTATTTAATAGCCTCTTTGCCAAACGTTTATTTCGTTTGGCATTGTTTTTGATATACACTTTTTCGTTATACGCCTTACCTATTAGACGAATAAGTATGAAAAATAGTCTATTTTTTAGATCGCTCAGAAGAAAATTACCCACAGCGGTTGCCGCTTTGGTTGCTCTGACGATATATAGTTGCCGCGACGCTTCTCAAGATCCCGTCGAACCTACTGCCAATTCAAAAGGAGCCGAAACCTACAGTGCTGATGTAGCCACCAAGTGGGCCGAAATGGATTTGGTGCTTACGCAAAACAGCACTGGATTTACGCCACCTGTGGCCGCACGCGCCTTGGGGTATGCAGGAGTAGCCATGTACGAAGCCGTTGTGCCTGGTATCAAGGACAATCGCTCATTGGTCAAGCAATTAAATGGTTTAACAGAGTTGCCAGTACCCGAAGCTAATCAAGAATACAACTGGGCAGCCAGCGCCAATGCAGCTCAAATTTATATGGCCAAAAACCTTTGGCCTACTGCCAACGAAGCGACCAAAAAGAAAATTGATTCGCTCGGCACAGTCATTCGTAATGAGCTCATTGCAGGTAGCAGCCAAGCCATTGTAGAGCGTTCGGAGGCATTTGGATACGCCATAGGAAAGGCCATTTTTGACTGGTCAAAAAGCGACGGTGGGCACGAAGGGTTTACGCGTAATTTCCCCGCCACCTACAAAGTCCCTGTTTTTCCAGGGGCGTGGCAGCCAACCGAAAACGGACGCACTATCCCGATGCTACCGTATTGGGGCCAAAACCGTACATTCATCGCGGCCAACGGACTATTAATACCCCCAGCGCCTCTGACAATTTCGACGCAGGTAAACTCGCCTTATTTCCAACAATACTACGACGTTTACAAGAAAAACATCAGCCTCACCCAAACCGAAAAAGAAATCTCAATTTGGTGGGCCGACGATCCAAGCGAGACATTTACGCCTCCTGGTCACTCATATAACATTGCAAAAATTGCGGTTAAAACGAGCAACGTTAAGTTAGACAAAGCCGCAGAAGCCTTTGCCCGCACGGGTATTGCTGTAGCCGACGCTTTTATCATTTGCTGGAAATGTAAATACGCGTTCAACAACGAACGCCCTTATACTTTTGTGCGCCGTGCAATCGACCCTAGTTGGGTGCCATTCTGGCCTGCACCGCCGTTTCCTGGCTATGCCTCAGGCCATGCCACGCAGTCATCGGCTTCGGCTGTAGCATTAGAAGGTGTTTTCGGAACTTCGTTTGCCTTTGTAGATGACTCCCACGTAAAACGCATAAAAGACACCAAACGAAACGTTGATTTTAAAGCCCGTAGCTTTAAATCGCTCCAAGAAGCCGCTTCTGAATCAGCCTATTCGCGTTTTCTGGGCGGTATTCATACCTTCCAAGACAACGACACTGGCCTGAAAGAAGGTAAAAAAGTAGGGCAATATATCAATGCCCTGGCTTGGAAAAAATAACGACCACTTACTATGCAGTCTGTTCGCTCACCACGAAGGCAAATGTCCTTTTGGTGAGCGAAAGTTTTTTTAAGGGAATGGTTTTTTCTATTTTTGTCACCATTGGAACTATCTCCTTTCATTTTAAAGTAAATTTTTGGAAATCAACTCTTTACAAATTTAACTATGAAAGAGACTTGTTTACGATCAACTTTTAAAAACTTTAAAACAATTTTACAGTGAAAAACGGACTACTTATTTGGAATGCAGTTTTGACTTTGGCCGTCGTTTTTTTGGGATACCAACACTTCCAACATCACTCTTCAGGGGGAGATAGCAGCAGCACTCCTGATGCCGCAAAAGGCAAAAAAATCGTTTATGTGCAAGCTGATTCGCTTCTCAAAAACTATGATTATTACAAAGACTTTCAAAAAGAATTTGAAAGTAAAGGCTTTCAATTGGAAAACGACCTAGCCAACAAAGGACGCACGTTCCAAAATAAAGTGGCTTTCTTCCAACAACGTGCCCAACAAGGAGCTCTTTCGCAAGATCAAGCACAAGCAGCGCAAGCGCAGTTAGGTAAAGAAGAGCAAGACATTACCAAATACCGCGATGAGCAACTTCGTAAGTTGGAAGAAGAACGTTTGAAGAAAACAGAAGAGTTTTATACCAACATCTTCGATTACATCAAAAAATACAACAAAGAAAGTGGCTACGAATTTGTATTGGGCTACAGCAAAGGTGGCGGTATTTTGTTTGCCGATGCCAGCCTTGACGTAACCAAGAAAATCGTAGAAGGACTTAACAAAGAATACAAAGAAAAAGACGCAGCTAAAGCTAAAAAATAAGCACGTCTTAGGCTTCAAAAGCGGCAGTATTTCTTCATCGAAATGCTGCCGCTTTTTTGTTTATACAACAATTTTTGAGGTACAACTGCGTTAATTTTCAAACCATTTACCAATCGTCATTCACCTCTTCGTCGCTTCTTTATGACTCATTACGTTTACTTTTTTCTTAACCAACCCGTCTTAACACGAAATGAAAAAAGTAACCGTACTCCTGACTTTGGTAGGACTTGCAAGCTGTCAGCGTGAAATTACGTCAACGGCCCCCGCGGCTGATTGCCTCGTGACTGCTTCCGCTACCAGCGGCGATATTATTGAAGGTGAATACATCATTACGCTCAAAGAAGTTTCCAGCACGTCCAGCACTACTGCCCGAATTGCTGCCGTTTCTGACCAACTGCGGCAGCAATACAACCTTTCCTCAAAAGCTATTCGTACCACCTTCAAAGGACACCGCGAAGGCTTTTTTGCCAGCCTCACCCCAACGGAACTTCATTCCCTCCAAACTGACCCTAGCATAGAGCTCGTTGAGCCCGACCGAAAAATCGGCTTATGTTCTTGTTTAGAAGTAGTAAGTTCGACCTCTGTTACTTGGAACGTCAGAAAAACAGGGTATGGCAACGGAGAAAACTTCCAAGACAAAACCGTCTGGGTCATTGATACAGGCGTTGACCTCGACCATCCCGACCTCAACATCGACACCCAACGCAGTCAATCGTTCATCAGCGGCATCACTACTGCCGAAGACAACAATGGCCACGGTACCCACGTAGCGGGTATTATTGGGGCAAAAAACAACACCTTAGGAGTAATGGGCGTTGCGTCGGGCGCCAAAATAGTGGCGCTCAAAGTACTAGACCAGTTAGGCGAAGGGCGACTGTCGAGCGTAATTTCGGCACTTACTTACATCCGCCAAAATGGCAAAGCGGGCGACGTTGTCAATATGAGTTTGGGACTTGAAGGTATTTCAACCACCCTCGACCGTGAAGTGCAGGCTGCCGCAAATTTGGGGATTTTGTTTTCCATTGCCGCAGGAAACGACGCCAAGCTGGCCAGCGGTTTTTCGCCCGCAAGACTTAATCACAGCAATATTTTCACGGTGTCAGCGGTAGATAGTACGGGACGTTTTGCAAGCTTTTCCAATTATGGCAACGACGCCGTGGATGTCGCCGCCTACGGGGTTCGTATTCTTTCCACCTATTCCAATGGCCGTTATGCCATTCTTTCGGGCACTTCTATGGCAGCGCCACACGTGGCGGGTTTACTTTTAATCAAAGGAGTAAATATCCCGACATCGGGTACGGCCACCAACGACCCCGACGGCACGGCTGACCCCATTGCCAGGGCGGGCAAAACGCAAGTGGCAGTAGCAGTGGTGGACAATTAATCTTCCAAGACGTTGGCGACGAAAGTGGCCTTGAGCAGCAGTAAGAATAAAAAGAAGGTAATCGCCCAATTGAGGTAAATTCGGTAATAATCTTTGACTTCTTGGTAACGCCGATTTTTAACATTGACTCGTTCCAATCGGTCAATTTGGCGAAACACTTGTGCAAGCGTGGTATTGTCGGTAGCTCGATAGAAATGGCCATTGGTGGTAGAAGCAATGGTTTTGAGCATGGCCTCGTCGGCTACCGAATGCACCAGCTTTGTTCCTACAGAATCGCGTACAGCCCTGCTAATAAATGGTTTACCAACGGCAATGGTATAAACCCGTATGCCAAAGGCTTTGGCAAGTTGCGCGGCGGTGGTCGGGTCAAGGTTCCCTGCGGTGTTTTCGCCGTCGCTCAATAAAATAACGACTTTTGACTTGGCCAGACTTTCACGCAATCGGTTGATACAAACCGCCAAAGCACTCCCCACGGCCGTTCCAGCCACCGTAATCATGCGGTGATCGACTTCCTCCAAAAAACCATAAATCAGTTCGTAGTCATTGGTAAGCGGACAAAGCGTAAATGCTTCTCCCGCAAACACCACTAACCCCACTCGGTCCTGTAAACGACCGCCAATAAACGATTTGGCTACGCTTTTGGCTGATGCCAAGCGGTTGGGAGGCAAGTCTTTTTCTAACATCGAATCCGAAATATCCAAAGCCAACATGATGTCTATCACTTCGGCATCTCGTTCGGTCAAGGTGTTGATTAATTGTGGGCGCGCAAGTGCTATCAGCAAACAACTTAGGGCAAGAAAACCCGTCAAAGGGAACAAATACCGCAGCGCCACCGACCAGCTTCTGGGCGCATCTTTATCGACAAATGTGATTCCCAACCGCTGAACAGCCCCTGCATGAAACACATTTCGTAGCCAAAATGCCACGGGAATGGCCAAAATACCGTACAAATAGTACGGATGTGTCCACGAAAATGCGCGTAGTTTTGCCAACGTAAACCACTCCAAAGAAAGCCAGTCCCACATGATATATCCAAAGAAAGGGTTAGTCTTTCACTTCCTCGTAGTCCACGTATTCACCGCCATCGAAACGCGATGTGCCCGAATTTGAAGGTTTTTTCTCTACCCTAATCTCACCCTCGCGGCGTTGTTGGGCCGTTGGGGTATTTTTACGTTGTTCTTTGACCAACTGACGCCCCACCAACAGCCAAAACAAAAAGCGGCGGAACGCAGGGACAAAAGCCACCAACATAATGAAGATGAGTATGATATTAAAAAGTATTTTCATTGTTCTAGTTTTTTATTTATCCACAACAAAAACGCAGGAAGAAGGATTAAATTGGACAACATTCCCATTAACAAGGTAATAGAAACCAAAATTCCCAGCGCCACTGTGCCTTTAAACGTCGAAGCTGTAAAAATAGCAAATCCTACGAAGAGTATAATAGCCGTGTAAAACATACTGATTCCCGTAAACTGAATTGTTTGAGAAACGGCCTCGGCAACGGTTCGGCCTTTGTTACGAAATTCGTCTTTGTATTTGGTCAAAAAGTAAATTGTTCCGTCGGACGAAAGCCCAAAAGCAATGCTAAAAATAAGCGTTGTTGAGGGTTTAAGGTGAATTCCTGCAAAACCCATAATGCCCGCCGTAATCACCAACGGAACCAAGCTAGGAATGATGGCAATCAAAATCATTCGCCAATTTCCAAACAAAACCACCATCAATACCGAAATCAACCCAATGGCCAATAACGTACTTTCGATGAGGTTTTGGAGCAAATAATCATTGCCTTTGGTAAACACGACACTGTTGCCCGTAATTTTTGCTTCGTATCGGTCTTCTTTGTCAACCCATCCTCCTGTCTCGGGATTGATGTTAAAAATACTGTCAATTTTGGGTTGAAGCAGGTCGTACAAGGCATCAATGCGTTTGGTGCCAATATCGGCCACCTGAAAACTCACCCGCGTATAACGGCGCGTCGTATCAATAAAACTTCCAAAACTGGCTTCCGTTCCTTTGGCCGCCCCCGTATATTCGGCCAGCTTGTTCAACTCCAACGCCCCAGGAAGCACAAAATACTTGGGGTCTCCGCCACGATAGGATTGATAAATAAACTTGATGGCTTCGACTAACGACAGCGGCTTGGTAAACTCAGGATGCGTCGCAAATTCTTTTTGCATCTGCCGTATTTTGGTCAACGTCTGCGGCGCAAATACCCTCCCAGGCCGCCCCGTGTCAATGCTTACTTCAAAAGGCATGACTCCGTGAAAATGACGTTCAAAAAATTGTAAATCGGTCAAAATGGGGTCATTTTTGGGTAAGTCATCTACAATAAATCCGATCGCCGTGATTCGGCTTAGCCCATAGGCCGACACCAACACTAAAACACCGACTGTCAAGTAAATGAACCGACGGCGGTGTTTAACCAAATCATTGACTTGTTGAAGAAAACGGCTGATAAATTTTGCTTCCAAACGCGCAAGATGCTTGGCGTTGGGAGCGGGGAGATAGCTGTACAAAATGGTGATTAAGACCAAACAAATCACGTACATTGTCATCACGCTCAACGATGCTATCAGCCCAAACTCTACCAACAACTTACTGCCCGTCAAATAGAATACGCCAAACCCAATGGAGGTAGTCATATTAGCCCAAAAAGTGGTTTCTCCAATTTTCTCCGCCGCCGTTGCCAAAGCTTGCGACTTGTCTTTGGTTTTGCCAAACTCTTCGTGGTATTTGTTGGTCAAAAAAATGGAATTAGGCACCCCAATCACCACCATGAGCGAGGGAATCAGTCCTGTCAACAGCGAAATTTCGTACCCAAACAGCACCATGTAGCCTACGCTACACACCACTCCCATCAGCACCACACCCAAGGAAATCAGCATTACCCACCACGACCGAAAGAAAAACATTAAAATCAGCCCCGTTACCAGTACTGCCAAAATGGTAAACATTACGACTTCACGGCTTACTTTGGCCGAAAATTCGGTACGGATGTAAGGCAACCCCGACAAATGTACTTTTAAAGAGTGCTTTTGCTCAAAGGCAGCCGTTGCTTTTAAAATCGCCTCCAACAATTCTCCCCTACTTTCATCATTGAGTTTGTGCTGGTCGAGGGTTACAGCCATCAAATGCGCCTTGCCGTCTTCGCTGACGATAAAGCCTTGGTAAAAAGGCAGTCGATTGATTTTTAGTCGTATTGAGTCAACTTCCGACTGTAAGCGGGGTTTTTGAGCAACAATTGGGACAAAATCAAAGCGTTTCAGGCTATCATTTCGGACAATCTCCTTCAAGGAAGCGTTAGAAACTACCTCCTTTACTCCTTCAATTTTTTTGATTGCTTCATTGAGTTCGTACCAGCTACAAAATACTTCCCGCTGAAACATTTGGTCGGTTGCTACGCCCATCACAAGTACATTCCCATCTTCACCGTACCTTGCTTTGAATGCTTCGTACAGCTGAAAATTTGTATCTGAAGCGGGTAAAATTTTGGCCAATTCGTAAGAAAGTCGAACTTTGGAGGCTTGAAACCCCATATAACCCGTCAGCACCACCACCAAACCCAGTAGTACCGTACGATTCTTTAGAATAAACTTGGAAGTGGCTTGCCAAAACACATTAGGAGGGGTTTAAAGTAAACGTCGAACAACCACAAATGTAAAGAATATCAACGGATGGCCGAAACACTTCATCTTCCGCAAACAACCGACCGCGCTCTTATTTATGAGCACCTTTATCCACAAATTGAGGCTCTTGTGGAAGGAGAAACTGACCTCATTGCCAACCTTGCCAATATTGCGGCAGCGCTCAAAGAAGCATTTCGATTTTTTTGGGTAGGGTTTTATCTCTCTAAAAACGGGCAACTGGTACTTGGCCCTTTCCAAGGCCCCATTGCTTGCACCCGCATCCAGTACCATCGAGGCGTTTGTGGTGCTTGTTATACCCGTCGCGAAACCATTATTGTACCCAACGTAGAAGAGTTTCCTGGGCACATTGCGTGCAGTTCGGCCTCAAAATCAGAAATTGTTTTACCCGTTTTTGATGTAAACGGCGAAGTAGCAATAGTGCTTGATGTTGACAGCGACCAGCTCAATGATTTTTCAGAAGTGGACGCCAAAGGCTTGGAAAAAATCACGGCGCTGATTGGCCGCCTTATGGCCGCTGCTGTGGTTTAAGCTCTTTGATTTCAAACTGAAGCGAAAGCTCGTTCATGCACTTAAAATGTCCTTTGGGGCAACGTTTATTGCCAATTTTAGAGCACGGACGACAGTCCAATTGGCGGTTTTCCAGAATCACAAAGTTGGTTTGGTAAGGATACATTCCAAACTCAGGTACAGTATTTCCCCAAATCGAATACACTTTTTTCTTGAAAGCCGCTGCCACGTGCATCAGACCCGTATCGTGGCTAAAAACCAGTTTCGATTGCTCCACTAGCGACGCCGACTGATTGAAATTGCATTTGCCGCACGCATTATACACCCGTTCTTTTCCCAACGCCCGCTCAATCGCCTCTCCATTTTCGGCATCTTCTTTTCCCCCTAACAACACAATCGGATAATTAATTTTTTGACAGAGCTCAATCATCCGCTCCAGCGGCAGTTTTTTGGTTTCGTGTTGCCCACCGATGGCGTAGGCGACATAGCCATTTTGGTGCGTGATAGGCAACCAATCGGGTTCAATGATATCTTTGTAAGGAATAAAGTAATCAAGCCCTCGGTCATCGTTGACGACCCCCAACTTGCGGGCGGCATCAAGGTACCGATCTACAATGTGGACATTGGGCATGGCCTTCACCTTGAGGTTGACAAACAGCCATTTTTCCCAGTTTAACTTATTAAAACTATACGATTCGACTCCCAACGCCGTTTTTAATTGGAGGGTACGGAGGTTATTGTGCAAGTCGATGACCACATCAAACTTCTCTTGCCGCAGCTTCCCGATAAGCCCCCAAAGGCTTTCTTCTAACACGTGAATTTTGTCAATGTAGGGATTATCAGCAATCAAAAACCGATACGAAGCCTTGGTTACGTAATGGAGTTCAATATCAGGACGTTGCGTTTTGAGGCATCGTACCACGGGCGTCGTCAGCACAATGTCACCAATGGAAGAAAACCGAATCACCAAGACTTTTAATGGCATGAACGTATAGGGTTCGTAGAAACTTGACTTTTACTACAAAACTAACTAATTTTACTAAAAAACAGCCTTCCGAATTATGTTAGATAAACTTTTTGACATCAAAAACGACCGCCGTTTGAGCGTCTATTTGTACCGTACAGGCTTTGGTCTGTGGCTTGTTTACATTTTGTTGGGAGCAAGTTTTCTCCACGAATTTGTGGCGTACCGCATCCACTGCGCCGTCATGTGTGGATTTTTCATGATTTTTGGTCTCTCCGCGTCCATGTATTACGACTACTACCACCACCACGAAGAATTTGAACAGAAGAAGAAGTGGCTCATCATCAGCTATCTCATCTTGTTTGGACTGCTCTATTTCTTTGTTTTCAAAGACAAGGCTTTTTCGCTAAATCTGTTTTAAGCATTATTTCATCACGTTGGTGATTTCATTGAGTTTTTCGAGCTTATCCTGAAAATCGCCTTTGAGTTTATTTCTAATTTGTTGCAAGTTATCCAGCGTTGCTTGCAGCGAATCGGGCAAAATCTCTTCTAACACCTCGCGAAAGCGTTTGGCGAAGGTAGGCGATTTCCCATTGGTCGAAATCGCAATCTTTAAATCACCCTTTTTCACGACCGAACTCAAATAAAAATCACACAACTCGGGCGTATCGGCCACATTGACCAAAATTTTACGGGCTTTGCAATCCTGCTGTACTTGGTGATTGACGGCTTTGTCGTTGGTGCCGACAATCACAATATCGCGACCTTCCAAAAAATGTGATTCGTAACGGGCATAAATCAATTCAACGCTGGGGTGCGAAGCCGCCAATTCTTTAATTTCTTCGCGGATTTCGGGGGCAATGAGCGTTACTTGCGTTTGGGGAGAATTGGCCAACACGGCCGTTAGTTTTTCCAACCCCACGTACCCACCACCTACGATGAGTACGTGAAGTTGTTCTAATTTCAAAAAAACAGGAAAAAGCGTATTCACGAGTTTGTTGTTTTAGGTTGCTCTTTTGAAACAACCTTTTCCTTTGATATTGTTCATTCATTATTTAACTCTTGTCCAATTATCGGTGCGCCCGATGAGCGACACGCCAATAAACCCTCTTACGTCGAGCTGATTAGCACTCACCAATTTCATTTTACAACTGTACTCTTTTCCGTTTTCAGGGTCATAGATTTTACCACCTTCCCACACGTTATCACCATCGTATTTAAAGTTGTTCAAATTAATCATGCCCAAGATTGGACGCGATTTTTTTTGTGCATCAGGGTTATTTTTATCCAACTTGGGTTTGCCCGTAGCTTCATCGTTGGGTTCTTTGAGCCAAATAATTTTACCAAAATACTTGTCACCTTGTTTATAGATTTGGACGTGTCCCTTTTTAGATCCCGTCAACCACGTTCCTAAACAAGCATCTGGATTTCCTTGTGCGAAGAGTTGAAGCGACAAAAATGTCATGAAAAGCACTACTTTTACTTTTTTCATTTCGAGTTTGGATTTTAGTTTGAATAACGAACGCAAGTTCTTCGGTTTTTATTACAGATACAACCACCGACTCAAAATATTGTTATACAAAGTTTTTGTAGTATTTTTTTATTTATGACTTCTGACATAAGCGCTATTTTTACCCAACTTGGGGGAGAATTTATTACGCCAGTTTCTGAATTGGCCGAAAAACTATCGTCGGTCAAAGCTTTTATTTTTGACTGGGACGGCGTCTTTAACGACGGCACCAAAAACGAACAAGGTAGCAGCAATTTCAGCGAAGTTGACTCCATGGGAACCAATCTCCTGCGTTTTGGCTGGTGGCTTTCGCAAGCATCTATGCCTTACACGGCGGTCATTTCGGGCGAGCGCAACTTGCTTTCATTCCAGCTCGTGCAGCGCGAACATTACCATGCTTGTTATTTTCGGATAAAACATAAAATCGAAGCACTCGAACATTTTATGAGCAGCCGAGGACTGAAAGCCAGCGAAGTAGCTTTCTTTTTTGACGACGCCCTCGACTTGTCCATCGCCGAACAGTGTGGCGTGCGGATTTTGATACGCCACAAAGGCAACCCACTTTTTCAGCAGTACGTCATCAAAAACAAGCTTGTTGATTACATCACAGCCCAAGACGGCGGAAACTTTGCCGTGCGCGAAGGTTGTGAGTTGATGCTTGGCTTACAGGGAGTTCACGACCAAACCATCGACGAGCGGTTGCGGTTTTATCCTCATTACAACAATTACCTCACCGAGCGACAAGCCATTCAAAGTCAGTTTTTTACCCTTGTCAACGGCCAATTTGAACCCCAGTCCGTCTAACTTTCACAACGTTTTACCTAACTTTGTCAAAGTTTAGCACTCCGACAACGCGTAGCATGGATTTACAAAACAATAGACTCAAAACAGGAGATGGCGGGGTGATTGTCACCAGCGTCGAAGACTTGCTCAATTGGTCGCGACTTTCGTCGCTCTGGCCGATGGGATTTGGCTTGGCCTGTTGTGCCATCGAAATGATGGCCTCGTACGCGTCCAACTACGACCTTGAGCGTTTCGGAATTTTTCCACGTCCCTCACCTCGCCAGTCGGACGTGATGATTGTGGCAGGCACCGTAACCTTCAAAATGGCCGACCGTATCCGACGCCTTTATGAGCAAATGCCCGAACCACGCTACGTGATTTCGATGGGAAGCTGCTCCAACTGCGGCGGGCCTTATTGGGAACACGGCTACCACGTCGTGAAAGGAGTAGATAGAATCATCCCCGTGGATGTATATGTGCCAGGCTGTCCACCTCGCCCCGAAGCATTGATTGGTGGTTTTTTGAAATTACAGGAAAAAATTAGCAACGAACACCCGCTTGCACCTACGCTTTTGCTCGAAATAGAAAAAGAAAACGTGTAGCCTAATTGAGCCTTCCCTCATGATATTTTCAGAAATAACGCAGGTACTGACCGAACAATTTGGGATAGATTCGTTTTCGGTCGTCAACCAAAAAGCCAACCAACCCATTGTGCAAATTCAGGCAAACCAGTTGTTGGAGTTGTGTCAGTTTTTGGCCAATGACGAACGCTTGTTTTTTGATTATTTGGCTTGTATAACGGGCATCGACAATGGCCCTACGGCCAACACGATGGAAGTAATTTATCATTTGACGTCGATTCCGTACGAGCATAATTTAGCCATCAAAGTCATCGTTGAGCGCCCTGCTGATGGCACACCGCCCAAGGTCCCTTCGGTATCCTCCATTTGGCGAACGGCCGATTGGCACGAGCGGGAAACGTACGATTTGGTAGGAATTTTCTTTGAGAACCACCCCGACTTGCGGCGCATTTTACTTCCCAATGATTGGCACGGTCACCCGCTTCGGAAGGACTACCAAGCGCAAGATTTCTATCATGGCATAAAAGTAATTTATTGATTATCAGGGCATAAAAAAAACTTCTTGACATATTCAAAAAAAATACTATCCTTCGCAACAATTTCCAGCCCAAAAACGTTGGATTTTCACGATTCGACTGGATAATTAACCTATTTTAGAACCAATAAAAGGAAGAGAGTATGTATTGGACATTGGAACTAGCCTCCTATTTAGAAGACGCGCCTTGGCCCGCTACAAAAGATGAACTAATTGACTTTGCTATTCGCACAGGAGCACCGTTAGAAGTAGTCGAAAACCTTCAAGAACTTGAAGACGATGGCCAACCCTACGAAAGTATCGAGGAGATTTGGCCAGATTACCCTACTAAAGACGACTTCTTCTTCAACGAAGACGAATACTGATCGATTTCTCTGTAGTCTTCAGTTAAAGAGCGACTTTGCTGACCCTCTCTTTTGCCTTGTTTAGATAAGGCCGAAGAGAGGGTTTCCCTTTTTTCTATACCATTTATCAAAAAAATATGAAACAATCAATCAATCCTCGTTTTACCACCCTCCTGTGCTTCATTCTTGTCCTTGCTTTGATTCGCATTATCAACGTAGCACAGCCTTCAGCCATCGCCAACTTCACGCCCATTGGAGCCATGGGGTTATTTGCGGGTGCTTATTTTTCGCAACGCGGGAAAGCCTTGTTTTTCCCTCTTCTGACGCTCTTTATCAGCGATATGGTCATCAATAACGTGATTTATGGCGGCCAATATGGTTTTATTTACGACGGCTGGTACTGGGTATATGGCATTTTTGCGTTGGTTGTTCTCCTTGGCAACGTACTTTTAAAAAAGGTAAGCCTCAAAAACATTGTCGTGGCCAGCATTGCGGCAGCCGTCACTCATTGGGTTTTATCTGATTTTACGGTCTGGTTAAGCGGCGGCACAGACATTCGCACGCAGCTCCCCCTCAGTCGCGACTGGGCTGGGCTACAACAAGCATTGGCACAAGGTTTTCCTTTCATGCGCAATTTCCTAGCAGGTACGCTTGCCTACAGTGCGCTTTTCTTTGGAAGCTTTGAATTACTCAAAGTTCGTTTTCCACAATTATCAGTGGTTAAATGAAGCACAAAACCCTCATGAACTGGTCGGGAGGCAAAGATTCCGCTTTGTCTCTTTATCACGTTTTACAACAGCCCACCATGGAAGTAACGCAGCTACTGACGACCGTCAATGAGGCGTATGGGCGGGTGTCGATGCACGGTGTGCGAGAAGAACTTCTTGACCAACAAGCGCAGGCCATAGGGCTACCGCTCGTCAAGCTTCGGCTGCCCGAAACCGTTTCGATGGAAGAATACCACCACCGTATGGCTGAGACATTGACGCCTTTGGTAGCATCGGGCATCACGCATTCGGTCTTTGGTGATATTTTTTTGGAAGACCTTCGGCAACACCGCGAAGAACGACTGCGGCCTCTGGGGTTAACGGGCGTTTTTCCCTTGTGGCAACGGGCTTCGCTCGAATTATTAGGTGAGTTTTGGGCAAACGGTTTTCAAACTATCGTCGTGAGTGTCAATGGCGATGTGCTCGACAAATCGTTTTGCGGACGGGTATTGGATGCCGATTTTGTCAAAGATTTACCTTCAGACATCGACCCTTGCGGCGAAAATGGAGAGTTTCATACCTTTGTTTTTGACGCTCCTTATTTTTCAGAACCAATCCGTTTTCAAATCGGAGAAACGGTCGAAAAAACCTACCATTATACCACCGCCGAAGGCAACGCCATCACGACTACTTATTTTTTTACCGACTTAGTTCCCCCAATGCCTATTCAGTAGCCAAGAAAAAACCTTATTTTTGTCTTCTGAAAAGTCTTATTTCACAAACAGACGAAGATTGTGCCGATAAAAAAGCCCACTACAGGAAAACTTTTGATTGCAGAACCCTTCTTAGGCGACTCCAATTTTGAGCGAAGTGTTGTGTTTATGTGCGAGCACAACGAGCAAGGTACGTTTGGGCTAGTCCTTAATCAAACCACCAATTTGAGCTTAAACGACGTTTTGCGCGAGCCCGTTGTCAACAACCTTCCGTTGTACTTAGGTGGCCCTGTCGAGCAAAACACCTTGCATTTTTTACACCAACTCCCGTTTATTGAAGACGCCATTCCAGTAGGCGAAAACTGTTTCTGGAGTGGTGATTTTGAACAAATTGTAAGCCTTCTCAACGTTGGCAAAATAACCGAGCAAGATATACGTTTTTTCATTGGGTATTCAGGCTGGTCGGGAGGACAACTGGAGGAAGAAATCAACCAAAATGCGTGGATTGTTGCCGATGCAGATCCATCATTTTTATTTGACACTCCTTCCGAACAGCTGTGGAGAGCAGTTTTGAGACGAATGGGAGGCGAGTATAGGGTCAAATCACATTATCCAACCGACCCTAGCTTGAATTAGAAGACTATTTAATAACTATCACAATGAATTTGAGACACAAATTATTACTTTTTTTCGCATTTTTAACCTTCGGTGCTTCAGCCCAAACGCTCTATCTTAAACCGCATTTTGGGGTAAAGGCAGGCTTGAACATTGCGCGAAGTACCTATTCTCCAAACTTTATTTACAACCTCAAACGCCAATCACACCCTAATTTGGGCGTATTTTTCCGTTATCGTACACCCGATAGAAAATGGGTATTCCAGCCCGAAGTACAACTTTCTGTACGCGGCGGAACATTCAAGGGGGAGTTTCAAGTAGTTCGCAACAACTTTAACTACGGCAGTTTTGTGCCAACGGTAGGCTACACCATCACCGAAGGTCTTACGTTAGAAGTAGCCCCCGAAATCAGCTACTTGCTTCATAACCCAAACACGATTGTTCCCCTTCGTAAAAACGAATTTAGTTTAGGCTCTGGGCTTCGCTTCGATTTTATGGACATGGCCGAAGACTTTAGCCTCAACCTTCGCTATATACACGGTTTTACCAATATTTCGAGCACCAGCACGGAGTCACTCTACAACCGCACGTTGCAGGTATCCGTCATCTATAACTTCTACAAGAAAAAGTAAGGGTTCTCAATAGCTCTCAAAATAAAAATTTGGTTTTTTAAAACACGATTGTACTTTTGTGACATGAATCCAAACGTAAAAAATACAAGCTGGTGGTGGCGTTCTTCTTTTCCGAGATGAACAGATAGCGCTATGCTCACTTTTTTACCCAAAAAAGCCCGCTGTTCATCAAACAGCGGGCTTTTTATTTTTATGCACCTCAATCTCAAATGATACATGACAACCACCGACACTACCTTCAAAATCAGTACCCAAAGCAGAAAATTGCTAGGTGACATGCTTACGCCCGTGGGCGTTTATCTCAAACTTCGCGATAAGTTTCCTTATACTGTAATGCTCGAAAGTGCCGAGTATCACGGCATGGAACACGGCTTTAGCGTCATCGCTTGCGACCCCGTTGCTTCTTTTGTTATCGACGAAGACGTTGTCACTCAAACCTTTCCTGATGGAAGCGAAGAAACGTTCCGCTTGCCTTATCGCAAACAGGCCATGCAGACGTTGCATGATTTTATTCAGCGCTTCGACGCCCCTAAAAACGAACACCCTTTCATCAACGGAGGCTTGTTTGGCCATATTACCTACGATTCGGTGGAGTATTTTGAAGACATTGAGATTCAAGACAAAACCCCCGACAATGCCATTCCGCAGATGGTGTATCGGGTGTATCGGTTTGTGATTGCCTTCAACCACTTCAAAGACGAAGTATATCTTTTTGAACACAATTATGGCGTAACACGCGACGACGCGAATCATAGCAAGTCGATGGGAATGGACTTAGACTCGCTCGAAATGATTGTGAAAGCCCCCAAAATGGCTACATTCCGCTTTAAAGCCCAAGAAAGCGAACAAAGCAACGTAACCGACCCCGAAATGGAGGGTATCATCCAACAGTGCATCAACCACTGCTTGCGCGGCGACGTTTTTCAGATTGTACCATCGAGAAGATTCAGCAAAAAGTTTGAAGGTGACGAGTTCAACGTTTACCGTGCTTTGCGTTCGGTAAACCCTTCGCCGTACTTGTTTTTCTTTGACTTTGGCGGATACAAAGTATTTGGTTCGTCGCCCGAGAAACAAATTTTTATCAAAAATGGCCAAGCCGAAATTCACCCCATTGCGGGTACTTTCCGCCGCACGGGCGACGACGAAAAAGACGCCGAGCTAGCCCGTCAATTAGCCGCTGACCCCAAAGAAACGGCCGAGCACGTAATGCTCGTTGATCTTGCCCGTAATGATTTGAGCCGTAGCTGCGATGTCGTGAAGGTAGAAACTTACAAAGAAGCGCAGTTTTTCTCGCACGTTATCCACCTTGTATCAAAAGTAACTGGTAAGATGAACGCAGGCGTAAATCCGCTTCAACTTGTCGCAGATACCTTCCCCGCAGGAACGCTTTCGGGCGCACCCAAACATAACGCCATGACCATCATCAATCGCCTCGAACGTACCAATCGTAGCATTTATGGCGGCGCACTTGGGCATATTAGTTTCAACGGAGACTTCAACCACTGCATTACGATTCGTACATTTTTGAGTAAAAACAATACTTTGTTTTACCAAGCTGGCATGGGAGTTGTAGCCAAGTCAAATATTGCCTCTGAAATGCAAGAAGTGAATAACAAACTAGCCGCCTTGAGAAAGGCAATTGAGTTTGCTAATGAATTGTAAAAAAGCTTAATGTAACTTTTTTACAAAGTTTAACTATCTTTGTTTCATTTCTTACGTATATATTTTGTAGAATCAAAATAACAACGAGAATGTGTAACTGTTTACGATTTATGAGGGGTTTATTGGTTTTGTTGGCGGTACTTTGCACTCAACTTTCGTTTGGGCAGGGGTTTGTTGACCTAACGTCGGAATCAGAAACAACCAAATGGCTTCCCGACGGGTCATTGTCACAGACCTTTACTAACTTAGGTACACCTCCCGTGACCGTAACAGCCAACATTCAAGGATCAACCAACCGTTTTAATAACAACACCCCACGTAGTGATTCGCGGGGACTGTGGTTGAGTATGAACCTCGGAAGCCGTACGCAGGTCGTTACAATCTCTTTCACTTTTAGCGACCCTGTCACAAATTTATCGTTTGCATTATTAGGAATCGACCGCGAGTTGAGCTTTAGTAACTACCAAGATCGCGTGGCAATCGAAGCTTACGATGACAAAAACACGGGGGTTGTACCCACAATTACGTACAATCCCAGTACAGCTTATTTGTCCAACGGGACTGCCGCGCACATTAAAGTGTTGTCTGGTTTCAATGCCGACCCCTTAGACACCACCCGCGCAACGGTCTCTTTTCGTAATAGCGGCGTAAAACGTTTTACACTCACTTACGGCAGTGGAAGTGACGCAAGAAATGGTGCACTTAGTACCCAAAGTATTTTCTTGTCAAGTCTATCGTGGTCAAATATTGTCCCTGTTCAATTGATGTATTTTCGGGGAAAAGCAGAAGCTGAACGCGTACGACTTTCGTGGGCAACGGCGCTCGAAATCAACAGTAGCCATTTTAACGTGGAGCGGAGTACCGATTTAAAAGAATTTGCTACGATTGGGAAAATTACCTCCGAAGGCGACTCTCGTCAATTGATTAATTATAGCTTTTTGGACGAAGCACCGCTCCCTGGCGTCAATTATTACCGACTCAAGCAGGTGGACAAAGACGGCACGTCGGACTATTCAAAAATTATCGCTGTTAGCCCTCAAGCCGAGGCAACGCAGTTTGTCATTTATCCCAACCCATCGGATGGGAGCAGTGTACGCCTACAGTTTGATAATCTTGAGCTTGACCGTTTGCGACTGATAACGATGTTGGGACAAGAAATTCCGTTTGATATTCAGGCAACTTCTAACAATAGCCTTACAATTCGGCCCCATAAAATCCTTGAGAATGGGCTTTATTTTATGACGTACCAAACACCAGACCGAGGTCGTGTTTCTCAAAAATTATGGATTACTCGCTAACAAAACATCTCGAAAGTTCAAAACTTTCGAGATGTTTTGTTAGCCTCTTTTACATAAACTCCCGCTGAATTTCATCCTTGACAAACTTGAGCGCCAATGCCGTTGGGTTTCGGTTTTCTTGAACTATTTTTTCAAAGATTTTCTTAGATAAATCAATGGGTGCTGCATCAGGTTGCACCTCCGCCGCAGCTTGGTTAATGAGCGTGATTACTTCTTGCTGTGCCGACCGAACCTGCTCCCAAGCATGGTGGCTCATATAAACCTGTTGCGATAGGTTATGATTAAATTCTTCCCGAACCTCATGCAAAAGAATTTGTTGAAATTCAATGGCTTGCGTAGCTACTCCGTTGGTACGAATGAGTAGGTTGTTGGGCGTAATTCGCTCCAAAAACAAACACATTCGTTCGTATGCTTGCAAACGAATCGGCAACGCAATTTCTACGTTTTTACGTTGCAACTCTACTTCTTTTTCGGTCAATTGTTTTTTCAAAAATGCCGTTACAGTTAGGTACATGGCATACAGTACCAATGCCGATGGAAGAATAATTTTCAATAAGTCGGTGACGATTTCCATTGATTTGTTGTTTGATTACCTACACAAGGTTTATTCCCGCAAAGAACGCAAAGTATCACCAAAATAGTGCGTCGGGTAGCGACAAACGTACAAAACAACATGGCAAACGCTCAACCTATTCGGATTTCAGAGACGGCAAAACGCGAAATTATTGACACCCTTACGGCCAATAAAATACCTGACAGCTACGGTTTGCGCGTTGGAATGAAAGGTGGCGGGTGCGTTGGGCAGTTTTTGTTAGGATTTGATACACCTACCGAACACGACCAAGTGTATGAAATTGACGCCATCAAAGTGATCATCGACAAACGTCACTTAATGTATGTCATAGGCACAGAAGTTGATTTTGAAGAAACTGACAATGGGGCAGGCTTTACGGTCGTAAAATAATTAGCTGACAGCGAGATAGTTATTAATACTTCTTGATAAAAGTAACTTTTGGCACGATTTTAGGGAGGGTTGTGGATAAACTCAAACCCTATCTTTAACGTTCGTGCAGCAAGTTAAACGACATATTTTTGCTTTTCTGGCCTTTGCTTCTTTTCTGTTGGCATTGCTATCGTTTTTTGTATTTGAAAGAGGCGCATTAGGAGCATCAGAGGAAAAATATTTTTCGGCTGTAAAAGAACGCGTAAAACAAGAACTGGCTCTCTCCCACAAAGAATTAGGAGAAACCATGACGATTGCCTCCCAAAACAGTTCTCGTCAATTCTCCGCCTTTCGTCGCCCAACCAAATACCCGTATTACGTATTCCAAAATGGGAAACTGGTGTTTTGGTCCGACTATCGTTTTATTCCCGAATACGAATCCATTCGTAAAATTGCCCAAACCCAGCTAGTTACCTTTGAACAAGGAAAATTTCTGGTCAGTCGGCGGCAGTTAGTTCAGAATGACACCCGCCTTGATGTCGTTTCGGTGATTAATTTATACAGCCACTATAAAAACAAAAACAACTACTTTCAGTCGGGCTACAACACCGAGCTATTTTCGATTGACCCTCAGCAGATTTCGACGCGCTTGGGGCCTATTTACAGCAACGTCCTCGACAACAACACCCATTTCCTTTTCTCAATTACTCCTCCAAAGTTTGAGACCTACAACCAAACGACTCCCGTCAATACCATTATTTGGGGTGCACTGTGTATTTTCTTTTTGGGAATTTACGTCATCCGTTGGATACTTCGATGGAGCCGCGAGCGTCATTATGAGCGTGCTTTTGTTTTGCTTGCCCTGTATTTGATGCTCTTACGGCTTGGAATGCTGTATTTTGGGGTTCCGTTTGTGTTTTACGAGAACGATATTTTTAACCCTAAATTTTACGCTTCATCACCCATTGCTCCATCCTTGGGCGACTTGCTGCTGAACTCCATCGTCGTTTTTGTATTGGTGTTGTATTTGGCAGATTTTTATTTTCGTTCCAAAATTTACTCAAGTTTACTTCGTGTTTCGGGCGTTCCCAAAGTACTGCTTTCTGGGCTATTTGTCATTCTTAGCTTTGGGGTCTTTTACGGATGTTTTTCTGAACTACAGAACATCTACGAAAAATCGCAGTTTACCCTCGACATCACCTTGAGCATTTCATTCTCAATCCTCAAGATTGTCTGCATTGCCATATTTATCTGTATTTCAAGCATTTATTTCCTTGGAACACATTTATTTGTCAGCTTATTTATTCGCTTCAATCCAAAAAATCGCGTTCAAGGAACGCTCATTTTTTTGTTGAGTTGTGGCGTATTTGTACTGCTTTTGTGGCTTTTTGGCGGCCAGCTTATCTGGGTTTTATGGATTCACGCCGTTTATTTTATTGTACTTTATTTCTCGCGGTTTCCTCGTATTCTCTATTCGTTTCGGTATCGAACCACCATTTATTATTTCACGGGGGCATTCTTCTGGGCGTTGGTGACCACCTACGTCGTTTATACCGAAGAAGACCGCAAAGACATCACAAACAAGAAGGAATTTGGCCAAAAAATCATCGCCGAAAACGACCCTTTTGGCGAGTTTTTGCTCGACCGCGCCAAAGATGCCATCAGTAAAGATGTGGACATTCAGGAAACATTTATCAGTGATACCATTCTATCCCGCGAACGCATTCAGCAAAAAGTAAAAAGTATTCACTTAGATAAATATTTCGACAAATACGACATTGAGGTACTTTCGTTCAAAGCCGACGGGCAGCCACTTGATAATACGTTCGACGCTCTCAACTTCGATGATTACACCCACCCGTATCGACAAGTGAAGTACCAAACCAATTATCCTTCCTTGTTTTTTATCAACGACCTTGTCAATAACTTCAAAAAACAATACCTCAGCCTGATTGATATTCGACAAGATTCACTCTTGTTAGGATGGGTCGTGCTCAAACTAAATCCGCGCGAAGACCAACCTAAGAATGTGTATCCAGAGTTATTGATGGACAAAAAGTTTGTTCCAACTCCCGAAACACGACAATATAGTTACGCTATTTATGACGCCCAAAAAGAGCTTATGTACAGCTCGGGCAGCTACAATTATGACCGTAAAATGCCCCTTACGGTGCTAGATGATTCCACACTTTTTGATACGGGCCTCCTTTTGTACGATTACAAACACGTAGGAAGTAGAGACAAAAACAAGCGCTATGTGGTGGTGTCGTCAAAGTCGTATCCATTCAAAAGCCTGACTTCCAATTTTTCGTTTTTGTACTTGGTATTGGTGCTGTACGTCATCTGTATTATTGCCGTTTATGCACTCAAATATGGCTTCCGACGGCTGAAAATCAGTTATACTACCAAAATCCAAATCTTATTAAATGTAGCCTTTTTCTTGCCGCTTATTTTGATTGTTTTGATTACGTTGAGTGTCATTAGTACCAATTATTTCAACAACCAAGAAAGCTCGTACCTTTCCAGCACCAAAAACATTGCCACCAACTTTGTTCAATACTTGGAAGAACACCAACGTGGCGGACGTAGCCAAGATGCTTTGAAGGAAGAATTGGAAAAAATTGCCCGCGATGCCAACGTGGACATCAATTTCTTTTCAAACGACGGTACGTTGTACATGACCACCAAACCGCTCATTTACGAAAGTAAGCTATTGTCCAAGTGGATTAACCCTGACGCCTACATTCATCTTATCCAAGACCGCGAAAACGAGGTTTTGCTGGACGAATCGTTGGGTAAAAAACAATACCGTACGGCCTACGTGACCGTACGAGCTAGTAGCAATAGTAAACCGTTGGGTGTACTTAGTATTCCGCATTTTGATTCAAAACCCGAGTTAGACCGCCAAATTATTGAGGTTATTTCGACGATTTTGAGCGTTTTTGCCATTATGTTTTTGGTGTTTTTAGTGCTTTCGTACTGGGCATCGAACCTTTTGACGATACCGCTCCGAATCATGACGCAGAAGTTTCGTCGCATCAATTTACACCAACTTAACGAGCCCGTGGATTGGAAATCAGACGACGAAATCGGGACGTTGGTGAAGTCGTACAACGATATGCTCAAAAAACTCAGCGAAAGCAAAGAAGAATTGGCCAAAAACGAAAAGCAATCAGCTTGGCGTGAAATGGCCAAGCAAGTGGCGCACGAAATTAAGAACCCACTGACGCCGATGAAGTTGACGATTCAGCAACTTCAGCGAACGATGCTGCGTGATTTACCGCCAAATATGCCCCAAAGCGAGCGGATTCGGCGGACATTTGAATCGCTTATTGACCAAATCGACAACATCAGTGACATTGCGACGTCGTTCTCCGATTTTGCCAAAATGCCCTTGCCCAAAAACGAATTGTTCGAGATTTCGTCGGTGCTCAACAAAGCCGCCGATTTGTATTCTGACGACCCAAAAATTACCCTACAAAGGGATATTCGGGTACAACGGGTCAACGTCATGGGCGACCGACAACTCATTGGGCGTATCATCACCAACCTCATCATCAACGGCATTCAGTCCGTTCCAGAAGGTCGCCGTCCTGAGATTTCGCTACGACTCCGTACCGACGAAGGCAACGTCTATATTGAAGTTCAGGACAACGGCAACGGGATTCCCGAGCCCATTCGTCCGAAGGTATTTTTACCCAACTTTAGCACCAAACAAGGCGGTTCTGGCCTCGGTTTAGCCATTGCCAAACGAGGCGTAGAACACGCTGGAGGGAATATTTGGTTTGAAACCGAAGATGGGCTAGGGACTTCGTTTTTCTTGTCACTGCCGCTTACGCACAGTCCGCTGCTGTCGGAAGTAAAATAATCATTTATTTTTTGCGGGTATCAAGGCCGTAGCCCTTCAAAATACCCCTTGCCAAGGCGGTTTTGTGTACTTCGTCGGCTCCGTCGTAAATACGTGCCGCTCGCTCGTGGGCGTACCAGTACGACAATAGCACATCGCTGGTCATGCCTAGCCCGCCATGGGTTTGAATGGCGCGATCAATCACCCGAAGCATCATGTTGGCGGTAAAGAATTTAATCATCGAAATTTCGTCCCGCACCGCCGCTGCTCCGCGCTCATCAATGTGCTTGGCCGTACGCAACACGAGCAAACGCGCGGCGTCGATTTCGGCCCTGCTTTCGGCGATAAATCCTTGGATAAACTGCTTTTCTCCCAAAAAAACGCCCTCTTCCATTTCCCGACTAGCAGCGTAACGACACATGAGGTCAAAACTCCGCTCGGCAATCCCGATAAAACGCATACAGTGGTGAATACGCCCTGGCCCGAGGCGTTCTTGCGCCAACAAAAAGCCAGCTCCTTCAGCGCCAATGAGGTTTGACTGAGGCACCCGAACATTTTCGTAGCGCATCTCCGCATGGCTTGCCCAGCTATCGCCCGCGTGACCCATGATGGGGATGTTGCGAACCAGTTTTACCCCAGGGGTATCCATCGGAACGATGATTTGACTGGCTCGTTTGTGCGGAGCGGCTTCTGGGTTGGTAACGGCCATCACCACGGCAAAGGCCGCGCCGTCGGCACTGCTGGTAAACCATTTGTGGCCATTAATCACGTAATCATCCCCGTCTTTGACGGCTGTTGTGCCCATACGCGTAGGATTTGACCCTGCAAATTCGGGTTCCGTCATGCTAAAACAGCTACGAATATCGCCGTCCATCAACGGTTTTAAGTACTGCTCTTTCAAGTGCGTGGGCGCGTATTTGTGCATCAGTTCGGTGTTGCCAATGTCAGGCGCTTGGGTGTTGAACACAAAATGCCCAAAAGGCGAACTAGCCAGCACTTCGCTGATTTGCCCAAATTCGCAGAGTGTGAGGTTTAGCCCGCCATCCTCTTCGGGCAAGTGCAGTCCCCACAAACCTGCTTTTTTGACCAACTGACGTTTTTGCTGAAGAATCGGCTCGACGTGCGAAAAGTCATGGGCAAGGTATTCGGGGGTTTCGAGTGGGTATAACTCACTCTCAATGAAGGCTTTGATTTTCGGAAGGAGCTCCTTAATGCGCTCAGTAACAAAAAGTGATTCCATAAAGTATAGATTTAAGCAAATATAAAGTATTTAGACTACTAACTTTGTCAAAGTCCCAAACTTTGACAAAGTTCATGATTACACTCCAAAACGCTTTTGTTCGTCGCTACGACACCGTTGTTTTATCCGACCTTTCCCTCACCATTCAAACGGGTGAACAATGGGCCATCATCGGAGAAAATGGAAGTGGGAAATCCACATTATTGGAGGTTTTGGCGGGAAAATGGCCCATTTGGCGCGGAAAATTGACCCACGATTACGGCGATGTGCTGCTCTCAAAAGTGGCAGAACTGGTTCCGTCTGATTACTCATTCAATCGCATCATCCGATCCGCTGCCCAGTATTACCAGCAGCGTTTTCATAGCCACGAAGCAGAAGTTGCACCGACCGTTCGTGAAGTGCTGACCAATCAACTCAAGCCTGTAGGAACCGTTGACAACCATTCGGTGGTACTTCCTCCAAACACCATTAGTGAAGCCGATTTACTTGCCACTTGCCAGTTACTTTCCATCGACCACCTGCTTAATCGTCATTTTGTGACTTTGTCCAACGGCGAAACTCGGCGGATGCTTTTGGCGCGGTCGTTGCTCAAAAAACCGCAATTATTATTGTTGGATAACCCGTTTTCTGGCTTAGACGTCCATTCGCGCGAAGTACTGAGAAACGCCCTTGCTCACCTCAAAGACGCAGGTGTCACCATTGTGCTGGTGACTTCTTCGGTAGAAATTCCCGCGAGCGTCACCCAAGTCGTACGATTGAAAGAAGGCCGAATTATTTCAGAAGAAGAATCACTTTCAGAAACCGACAAAGCCACATTTCAGCCTCGTGAGGTAGTTCCTATTTCTCCGACTTATAACTTTGCGTTAGCCGTTAACCTCCGTAACATTACCATCACCTACAGCGGCAAAAAAGTACTTGATAATGTTAACTGGCAAATCAAAAAAGGGGAGAAGTGGGCACTGGTTGGACCCAATGGTTCAGGAAAGTCAACGCTGTTGAGTATTTTGACCGCCGATAACCCTCAACGTTTTGCCAATGATTATGACCTTTTTGACTTAAAACGAGGTGGGCCGTCGATGTGGGACGTTAAAAACAAAATTGGGCACGTTTCGCCCGAATTGCATTTGTATTTCCCCCAAGAAACGACCGTTTTTAAGACCATTGCCTCAGGTTTTTTTGACGCAACGGGCGTTTATTTTAGAAAATTAACCGACGACCAAATACAACAAACCCACGCCGTTGCCGAATGGCTCAACGTGGGTTCGCTACTCGATAAGTTATTTAAAAACCTTTCTAAAGGCCAACAACGCCTCGTTTTATTGGCCAGAGCACTGGTGAAACATCCGCCGCTACTGATTTTAGACGAACCCTGCCAAGGGCTAGATTTTGCCGCAGTAGAGCATTTTAAGGAGGTTGTTAACGCCGTCTGTGATTCAAAAGAACAAACACTCATTTACGTTTCTCATTATCCTTACGAAATCCCGAGCTGCGTTACCCAAACCCTCCGCCTTTCCGAAGGCGTTGTCTGTTAAAGGCTAATTGCCGTCTTTTGGTTTTGCTTTTTTGGCGTCAATCACCTCGGTAAACGTACTAACTGCCGCCGCACCAAAAAAGCCCAACGCTTTGCGTCCCGTTGGATTGGTATTTTTTACGTTACTGTAAATATTGGACGGAGCCGTTGCAAAAAGCCCCTGATTGCTCGACTCAGTCCGTACTTGATTTAAGAAATAATATCCTTCCAACGGAATGCTGTAAAGCTCTACTTTGACCGTGTCTTTTTCTTTGTAAAACTCGGGGGAAATGGCTCGACGAATGGGCAAAATAAAGCGCAAACCGTCGCTGTTGGCTCCTGGGCTAAACGCGGCATCGTAGGCAATCGTAATTTCGGTCGTTTTGTTGAAATACTTGCCGTTTTTGTAGCTTTTTATCCAGTAACAGTCACCTGCTCCCGTTGGGTCACGGGCAAAAAACTCCGCCGTATAGCCTTCTTGAGGTGCATCATCCGCTGGAGCAATGGGCAATTTGTCAAAGAAATAGGTCAGTGAGTCGATTTTAGGAACCCGATTAAGCTTGCTCACTGCCGTATATTCTTCGGTTCCCATTTTAATGCGCAACGTGTAGGTTCGTCCTACCCGCCCGATGGTGTCGCTGGCCGCAACTGGCTTCCAAACGTAGTTTCCATCTTTTTTAAGGTCGATAAAGTTAAAAACTTGGCCTTTGTCGTCCGTTACCGTAACGGTTGCGTTCAATACGGGTTTAGCTGGGCTATTGTCAAAATACCCCGCCGACTCGGTCAGGCGAATAGTTTGGCTGGTTTGTTGGTTGGTCACCCAGCCATCTACAACCAACTGCGGAGGGCCTGATTTTACGTCTAAGTCAACCACGTCTTCGCAGCTAGTGAGTGTTGATACGGTCAAAAATGCGAGGGTCGTATAAGTCAAAAAAGTATGAAGCGTATTCTTTTTCATGGCGATTAAAATTTAAAGTTGTACGTAATGGCAGGAACCACCGAGCCAATCACCGCGTAGCGAACGGCTTCCGTCTTGAGGTTATTATCCTCATTTTGACGCACATACATTGAGAAAGGATTACGACGATTATAGACGTTATAGATACTCAATACCCACTCGCCTTGACCCTTTCCAAACAGTTTTTTCTTCGATTTGAGCGTTGCTCCTAAGTCGAGGCGGTGATACGAAGGAATCCGAGCCGCATTTCGGCTATTGTCCACATTTTGTGGCAACGTCCAGCCACCCCATTCAAAGCGGTTGGTGGGGAAAGTCGCAGGCGTCCCCGTATTGAAGGCAAAATTGGCCGAGAAACTCAAACGGTCGTTGAGTTGATACAACACCACCGTTGAGAGATTGTGGGTTTTGTCAAAGCGTGCTGGAAACCAGTTGTCGTTGTTGATGCCTTCGATTTTACGTTCGGTACGAGCCAGCGTATAACTCACCCAACCTGTCAGCTTACCACGATTTTTTTTGACGTACACTTCCGCTCCGTACGCTCGCCCATTGCCAAAAAGTAAGTCTCCTTCCAAATAACTATTTAAGAGTAGTTCAGAGTTAGCAACGTAATCAATTTGGTTTTGAAGCTTCTTGTAATACACCTCCAACGAAGCCTCGTACATGTTTTCTTGGAAGTTTTGAAACCAGCCCAACGCCACTTGATCGGCCAATTGAGGTTTAATAATCTTCGAACTCAACGTCCACACATCCAAAGGCGAACTAGCTGCTGTGTTCGACAATAAGTGCAAATACTGAGCCGTTCGGTTGTAACTCGCCTTGATAGAAGTGGAAGGATTTAGCTCTATTTTGGTCGAAAAACGCGGCTCCCAATTTCCGTACGTATTTATCACGCCCGATTCGTATTTTTTCTCCGAAACGGGAAGTTTTCGGTCGCCTTTGACCACTTCCAAAAACTCATAGGCCGTCCCTGGGCCTAAATTTCGGAAATATGAATACCGAATTCCGTACTGAAACGAAAGCCAATCGGTTACTTTTTGGTCATTTCCGATGTACAAAGACGATTCGTCGGCATAACGTGGGTCTAAGCTAATGTTTCGTTCTTCTCCGCTGGAAATCGCGATGGCTGTTCCTGGTTTGGTGCTGTAATTGATGTACTGCCCACCAAAAGTAACGGTGTTGTTGGGCGTGAGGTAATACGTAAAATCGGGCTTCATACTCCAGGTCGTAATGCTCGAATTCCACTTAAATTTATCCCCGCTTTTGTTTTTGTTGTTTCGATCCGATTCTAAACCATAGTCATAGTCCGAATAGAATGCCGTGGCATTCATAAACAGTTTGTTATTAAAAACGTGGTTCCAACGGACGGTAGCCGTTCTATTTCCCCACTCAAAACCAAAATCCGCCCCAAACACATCACGGCCAAAATAGCCCGAAGCAAAGACGGTATTTTTGTCATCAATTCGGTAGTTGGCTTTGGCGGTAAGGTCGTAAAAATAAAAGCGAGAATTTTTTAAATCGCCATTCAGAAATGGCTTGGCCAACACGTCGATGTAAGAGCGACGCCCCGCCACAATGAAAGACCCTTTGCTTTTGGCAAAAGGCTGTTCGTAGCTCAAGCGGGAGAAAATCGTCCCGATTCCGCCGTTGATTTCGCGTTTTTTGGCATTTCCTTCCTTCAAACGTACATCTAAAATCGACGAAATACGGCCGCCATACTGCGCAGGAATCCCTCCTTTGACGAGCTTGACGTCTTTGACCGCATCGGGATTAAAGACCGAGAAAAACCCAAATAAGTGCGAAGCATTGAAAACAGGCGCTTCGTCGAGCAGGACTAAGTTTTGGTCAATATTTCCTCCCCTGACGTTGAACCCGCTGGCTCCTTCCCCCACACTCGTTACCCCAGGGAGCAATTGAATACTCCGCACCAAATCAACTTCCCCGAGCAAGGCTGGCATTTGGCGAATGGTTTTCATTTCCACCTTGTTGACCGACATCTCAATGTTTTTGACGTTTTCGTCTTCTTTGGTGGTTTTGACAATGACTTCTTGCAGTTTCACACTTTCGTCCTTGAGTTCGATACTGAGCTTTAAATCGTCAGTAAGCGTCACTTTTTTCTCTACTTTTTCGTAGCCAATGTAATTGAAAACCAGCGTGTAAGAAACGCCCGTCGGCAGGTTTAAGGCGTAATAGCCGTAGTCGTTGGTCACGGTTCCGTTCCCTATTTCCCGAACATACACCGATACCCCAATCAGACTTTCGCCATTGGAGGCGTCTTTGATGTACCCGCTAATCGTTCGTTTTTCTTGGCTGTACGCCCACGTGGCCATCCCAAGCCACAACAAAATACTAAAGATATGTTTCATAGCTGACAATAAGTGGCAAGCCACCGTTACTTGTTAATGGATAAAGAAGAAGTTTACATTTGTACTTTTTCGTTATAAAAACGAGGTAAACCTACGTTTTTGTTTAAAAAAATAAGACTAAATTGGGACAAAGTGCCAAAAAAGTGGCGTGAACGGGAAGAATACTCACACCAACAAGAAAGGCGCTGTGGATACAGCGCCTTTCTTGTTGGGTATGTCTAATAGCTTATTTTATCAATCTACCACTACTTCATCCATTGAAATCGTGGTTGGGCGACCTGCTTCTGGATGACCTGCGGGGGCATTTCCTGCATTTTTAGCCCGTACTCGAATGTACCGAGCCCGCGCTGTTTTGAAGTCGGCTACCACGGGTAAAATTTGCCATCCGCCTTCTAACTGATAGTTGACAGGTTGGGCCAAGGCTTCTTTGAAACTTTCGCCGTCGCGAGAGAGGCCAATTTCCACCGAAGTAGGAGGGAAGATGTTATACAAAATCAGTTTTAAGAAATTAGCCGACACTTTGGTCACGGGTTTTACCTCGCCCAAATCAATCGTAATTTCCAAATCTTTGCCCGAAATCTGTACCCATTCCGCGCTGTTCTGAGGGCTTTGAGCCACCTGCCCGTCGGTCAATTTCTTTTTATCAGGGTCAGCCCAGTCGGCAGGAGCGTTGGCGTATTTGTAGGGTCTTCCTTTGGCACGATGTACAAAGAATTTTTCTTCAAAAGTAGCACCAGCAGTTGTAACCGCCTTAATGGTCGTGATTTTATCCAACGTTATTGGCATCGTATATTCCGTTGAGCTGGTCGTTGGCTGCTTGCCGTCGATGGTATAGTAGGTTTTGCTATCCGAGTCCAATTTATCCAAACGCACCTGCAACTGCCCTTGGTTATTGAACTGCGTCACCGCCCGAACGTCCAAAATACGTTTTGAATAATTGACTTTAAGGTAATCTAACCGTTTTAAATGTTCTTTCAAACGCATCGCAAAATCCTCAAAGTTTTTGACGCCCGAAGGCATCCAAGCCGATTCCGCAATGGCCGTAGCGCGCGGAAATGTCATGTATTCTACTTGCTCAGGAGTAGGCACATATTCCGTCCAGAGGTTTCCTTGTACCCCCAAAATATACTTTTTTGACGCTTCATCAAAGCCATCGGCGGGGTCATAACCATATACTTTTTCAATGGGCAAATACCCACCAATCGCCAATGGTTCTTTGGCAGGGTTGCCTTGGTAATAGTCGAGGTAATAATAAGTGGTCGGCGTCATGATGACGTTGTGCTTTTGTTTAGCCGCTTCTATCCCACCTGACGTGCCTCTCCAACTCATGACAGTTGCATTGGGAGCGACGCCACCTTCCAAAATCTCGTCCCAACCAATAATGCTTTTCTTTTTGGAGTTGACAAACTTCTCAATCCGCTTGATGAAGTAGCTTTGCAGCTCGTGTTCGTCTTTTAAGCCCTGTTTTTTTATCAACTCTTGACAAAAAGTACTCTGTTTCCAAGCGTCTTTGGGGCATTCGTCACCGCCAATGTGTATATACTTGCTAGGGAAAAGCACCATTACTTCCGTCAGCACGTCCTGCAAAAAGGTGAAGGTTTTTTCCGTGGGGCAAAACACGTCGTACATTACGCCCCATTTTGTGCCCACTTGGTAGTTTTTTGAAGGCTCGCAACCTAACTCTGGATAAGCCGCCAACGCCGCCGTTGCGTGCCCTGGCAGCTCGATTTCGGGAATAATCGTGACGTATTTCGATTGAGCGTACTTCACGATATCTTTGATTTCGGCTTGGGTATAAAAACCACCATACTCTTTTCCGTCGTATTTCTGAGGGTAGTTTTCTGAATAATGCCCTACCAGCGTTTCCTTGCGTTTTGAGCCCACTTGTGTGAGTTTAGGGTACTTTTTTATCTCAATGCGCCAGCCTTGGTCATCGGTCAAATGCCAGTGCAATACGTTCATTTTATGGAGCGCCAAAAGGTCGATGTATTTTTTGACAAACGAGGCTGGCATAAAATGACGCGCTACGTCGAGCATCAGCCCACGGTGGACAAAACGGGGTTTGTCTTGGATTTGGCACACAGGCATCGTCCAAGCGACGTTTTCAACGGGGGTAGGGCTAAAAACGGCGGTGGGCAACAGCTGAAGAATGGTTTGTAGGCCGTAAAAAGCTCCTTGTGGCGTCGCCGACTCAAGTATTACGCGTTCTTTTCCTACCAATAATTTATACCCTTCGTTTCCCAAGCCTAGGGCCTTGTTCAAACGAATAAAAATCGTGTTGGTCGCAGTAGGAGGGGCGGCCGGCGCTACCACCAAATTGAATTTAGAGGCTGTTTTAAGCGTATTAGCCAGCGACTGCGCAATGGGTTTCAACAGCACATCTTTGGCCGTTACAATGATTTTGGTTTGTCCATTGACCACAAATTGCCCATCTCCACCGTTGAATTGCGCAGGAAATGGCACCAAGTTGTAGCTATTGTCTTGGGCACAGAGTGAAGTACAAGTGAGGAAAGCGAGAGAGAAAACAAAAAATAATTTCTTCATACGTAAATAATCGTCGTTTGGTTGACAAAGGAAGTAAAAAACGGTAGCAATCGAAAAATTAGTGTGTAAGCGGCCGAAAACAAAAACGCCCCAACCGAAGTCGGGGCGTTTTCTTCTATAAACTCACGGGGAAACCTGTTAGTTTGCTAATTCACGTTTGCTACGACGCGAGCTACTGCGCTCACGTGATTCGGTCACTGTTTCGAGTTCTTCTTTCGAACCAATGATGTTTTTCTGGTAGCGACGTACACCCGTTCCTGCTGGAATAAGGTGACCTACAATTACGTTTTCTTTCAAGCCATCGAGCGTATCGCGTTTTCCGCGTACTGCCGCTTCGCTCAACACTTTGGTCGTCTCTTGGAAAGACGCGGCTGAGATAAAGCTTTCTGTACCCAACGACGCTTGCGTAATACCCATCAATGTTGGTTGTGCAACGGCTGCTTTCGCATCACGTGCCACGACCAAACGTTGGTCACGACGCTTGAGGGTAGAGTTTTCGTCACGCAAACGGCGCGCAGAAATCAACATACCTGGCTTCACGTTTTCAGAATCGCCCGAATCCTCTACCACTTTCATGTCAAGAACACGGTCGTTTTCTTCGCGGAACGTCCACTTATCTACTGGTTGCATTTCCAAGAAGTTGGTATCTCCAGCTTCCATGATTTCAACTTTCTGCATCATTTGGCGTACAATACACTCAATGTGCTTATCGTTGATTTTCACCCCTTGGAGACGGTAAACTTCCTGAATTTCGTTCACCAAGTACTCTTGTACCGCCGTTGGCCCTTTGATCGAAAGGATGTCGCTTGGTGTAATGGCACCATCAGAAAGTGGTTCACCCGCTTTCACATAGTCACCATCTTGCACCAAGATGTGTTTCGACAAAGGCACAAGGTATTTTTTACGGGTACCGTCTTTCGACTCGATGTTGATTTCACGGTTACCGCGTTTTACAATTCCGTAGATAACCACCCCGTCGATTTCAGAAACTACTGCTGGGTTAGATGGGTTACGTGCTTCAAACAATTCCGTTACCCGTGGCAAACCACCCGTAATGTCACGCGTTTTACCGAGTGTACGTGGCAATTTCGCCAAAGGCTGACCTGCTTTTACATTTGAACCATCTTTGATTACCAAACGCGCACCTACAGGTAAGTTATAAATCTTCTCATCGGCGTCGGTCAAGAGTGGGCTCTTACCTTTTACCAAGATACCTGGGTTTTTGGTACGGTCACGTGTTTCGATGATTACCATTTCTTGGAAGCCCGATTGTTCGTCGATTTCTTCGCGGAAAGTGATACCTTCTTCGATTGATTCGTATTGAGCAGAACCGTTAAATTCTGACAAGATCACGGCGTTGTAAGGATCCCAGTTACAAAGTTCGTGGCCTTTGGTAACGCGCTCACCTTCTTTCACAAGCAATGTCGCTCCGTAAGGAACGTTATTACCAATCAATACCTGTCCGTTTGACTCGCTGACGATGCGAATTTCACCCGAACGACCCATTACAATCGTTACTGGATTTCCTTCGGCATCCGTTGACTCTACGGTACGCATATCTTCAAACTCAATCTTACCTTCAAATTTTGCTCTGATGTTGGCTTCTACTGCGATGTTTTGCGCAGTACCCCCAACGTGGAACGTACGAAGTGTCAGCTGCGTACCTGGCTCACCGATTGACTGTGAGGCAATAACCCCCACCGACTCACCGATTTCGGCCATGCGCCCCGACGCCAAGTTACGTCCATAGCATTTTGAACAAACCCCACTGCGGGTTTCGCAAGTCAATACCGAGCGAATTTCAACGGTTTCGATGCTAGTTTCGTCGATACGAGCCGCGATTTCTTCGGTGATTTCTTGGCCTGATGACAAAATTAACTCACCCGAAAGTGGGTCAAGTACATCGTGTACAGAAACCCGTCCCAAGATACGCTCAGACAATGGCTCAACGATGTCCTCGTTGTCTTTCAATGCTGAAATCTCGATACCGCGCAATGTTCCACAGTCAACTTCGTTCACAACCACATCCTGAGCTACGTCGTGCAAACGACGTGTCAAGTAACCCGCATCGGCTGTTTTCAAGGCCGTATCGGCCAAACCTTTACGCGCACCGTGGGTAGAGATAAAGTACTCAAGTACGTCGAGACCCTCCTTAAAGTTTGAAAGGATTGGGTTTTCGATGATTTCTCCAACGCCCCCAGCAAGGTTTTTCTGAGGTTTCGCCATCAAACCACGCATACCTCCCAACTGACGTACCTGCTCGCGAGAACCACGGGCTCCCGAGTGCATCATCATATAAACGGAGTTGAAGCCTTGTTGGTCGTTCTCCAATTGGGTCAAAAGCGTATTGGCCAATTTCGTGTTGGTACGTGTCCAAACGTCGATGATTTGGTTATAACGCTCGTTTTCGGTGATAAGACCCATCATGAAGTTGTCCATCACACCTTGAACTTCTTCTTTCGCTCCGTCGATGAGTTGCCATTTCACATCTGGGATTTTAATATCTCCCAAACCGATTGACAAACCACCTTTGAAGGCCGTTTGGAAACCAAGTTGCTTGATGTCGTCCAAGAATTGCGCACAACGTGCGTTACCCGCAATCTTGAAGACGTGCCCAATGATTTGTTGAAGTTTCTTCTTCGTCAACAATTCATTGATATATCCTACGGATTCAGGAACGCACTGGTTGAACAATAGACGTCCTGCAACCGTATCAATCAATTTTTTCTCAAGCGAACCATCCTCGTTACGAACTGTCACACGGCACTTGATATTTGCGTGTTTAGACACTTTTCCTTCGTTGAGGGCGATGATTACTTCTTCAGCACCGTAGAATGTCATTCCTTCTCCAGCGATAGGCACTTCTGGGGTCGATTTACGTCCTTTTGTTACGTAATAAAGACCCAATACCATGTCTTGTGAAGGTACGGTAATTGGCGCTCCGTTGGCAGGGTTCAAGATGTTGTGCGATGACAACATCAACAACGATGCTTCCAAAATAGCCTCTTGACCTAGTGGTACGTGTACCGCCATCTGGTCACCGTCAAAGTCGGCGTTGAAGGCCGTACATACCAATGGGTGCAACTGAATCGCTTTTCCTTCAATCAACTTAGGTTGGAAGGCTTGGATACCCAAACGGTGAAGGGTAGGAGCACGGTTAAGCAATACAGGGTGGCCTTTCAATACGTTTTCCAAGATGTCCCAAACAACAGGATCTTTGCGGTCAACGATTTTCTTGGCCGATTTTACTGTCTTAACAATACCACGCTCAATCAGCTTGCGAATAATAAACGGCTTAAACAACTCTGCCGCCATGTCTTTGGGAAGACCACACTCGTGAAGTTTGAGTTCTGGACCTACCACAATTACCGAACGACCTGAGTAGTCAACCCGCTTACCGAGCAAGTTCTGACGGAAACGACCTTGCTTTCCTTTCAACATATCTGAAAGTGATTTCAAGGCACGGTTACCTTCTGAGCGTACCGCGTTTACTTTACGGCTGTTGTCGAATAGCGAGTCAACCGCTTCTTGCAACATCCGTTTTTCGTTACGCAAAATTACTTCTGGCGCTTTGATTTCAATCAGACGCTTCAAACGGTTGTTACGAATAATTACACGACGGTAGAGGTCGTTAAGGTCAGACGTAGCAAAACGTCCACCGTCCAAAGGTACAAGCGGACGAAGTTCTGGTGGAATCACTGGCACCATCCGAATCACCATCCATTCTGGGCGGTTTTCGATGCGTGTATTGGCATCACGAAGTGCTTCAACAACTTTCAAACGCTTCAACGCTTCTGCTTTACGCTGTTGCGAAGTATCGTTTGCAGCATTGTGGCGCAACTCGTACGAAAGTTCGTCTAATTGCGTACGTGACAACAACAACTCTAATCCTTCAGCCCCCATCTTAGCGATGAATTTGTTCGGGTCTGTATCTGGAAGAAGTTGATTTTCACGTGGAAGACGATCCATAATATCCAAGTATTCATCTTCAGTCAAGAAGTCCATTTTATTGACTCCATCTTCTGCTTTCACACCTGGTTGAACTACCACGTAACGTTCGTAGTAGATGATTTGGTCCAATTTCTTGGTTGACAAGCCTAACAAATAACCAATTTTGTTAGGTAAGCTACGGAAGTACCAAATGTGAGCAACAGGCACCACCAATTCGATGTGTCCCATACGTTCACGACGTACTTTTTTCTCCGTTACTTCCACCCCACAACGGTCACAGATAATGCCCTTATAACGAATACGCTTATATTTACCACAGTGGCATTCCCAGTCTTTTACGGGACCGAAGATACGCTCGCAGAAAAGTCCACCCATTTCAGGCTTATAGGTCCGATAGTTGATGGTTTCGGGTTGCGTTACTTCACCGTATGAGCTTTCCAGAATAGACTCTGGCGAAGCCAAACTGATGGTAATCCGCGAAAAGTCACTATTGATTTTCTTGTTTTTCTTGAATGACATTTTCGATATGATTTGTGTGAAATTTTTGTTTAGGGTTTAGAGTTTACTGTGTAAAGTTTAGAGCTGTCACCAACCATAAACCTCAAAACAGTAAACCCCAAACATTGATTAGTCCATCGTAATTTCGAGGGCAAGACCGCGTAATTCGTGAATCAATACGTTGAATGATTCTGGAATATTTGGCTTCGGAAGGTTTTCACCTTTTACGATTGCCTCGTACGCTTTTGCCCGTCCAATTACGTCATCGGACTTCACTGTCAAAATCTCTTGAAGGATGTGAGAAGCTCCAAACGCCTCAAGCGCCCAAACCTCCATCTCTCCGAAACGCTGTCCACCAAACTGTGCCTTACCACCCAATGGTTGCTGCGTAATAAGTGAGTATGGTCCGATCGAACGAGCGTGCATTTTGTCATCCACCAAGTGACCCAGTTTAAGCATGTACATGATACCTACTGTAACTGCTTGGTCAAATTTATCACCCGATTGCCCATCATAAAGTGGTGTACGTCCAAATGAAGGAATTCCTGCTTCGTTCAATTCAGAAACTACTTGGTCTTCAGTAGCACCATCAAAGATTGGCGTTGCGTATTTACGGCCTAATTTACGACCTGCCCATGCCAAGATGGTTTCGTAAATCTGACCGATGTTCATACGCGAAGGTACCCCTAGAGGGTTCAATACGATGTCCATTGGTGTTCCATCGGCCAAGAAAGGCATGTCTTCATCGCGAACGATTTTGGCCACAACCCCTTTGTTACCGTGGCGACCCGCCATTTTATCACCCACTTTGAGTTTACGTTTTTTAGCGATATATACTTTCGCCAATTTCACGATACCAGCAGGTAATTCGTCTCCAACTTCCAACGTAAAGCGGTCACGTTTGAAACGTCCCGAAATCTCGTTGCGGCGTTTTTGATAGTTTTTCACCATCTCAAACAACAGCTTGTTGGTCGTTGGGTCGTCCGTCCAGCCTTCAATGATTAAGTCACCCAAAAGGTTTACTTCTTCTGGAACAACGTAGCCACCTTCGTCACGGTACGGGTTTTTGTCTGGGAAGATATTGTTGATGATGTTCACGCGGCTAAATTTCACGCCTTTACTCATGATTTCTTCGCCAAACTTGTGCTTCACTCCAGCACCCGTTTTACCATCAAGCAATTCTGCCATTTTGTCGATAAGAACTTCACGGAGTTTGCTCAAGTCGCGTCCGTAGCTCTTCATCAACACTTTCAACTCGTCTTTTTGTTTTACGCGCTCATCGCGGCCTGGACGAGAGAAAAGTTTTGTATCTACAACTACCCCTTTCATCGACGGAGGTGCTTTCCGTGAAGCATCCTTCACATCACCTGCTTTATCTCCAAAGATGGCACGGAGAAGTTTTTCTTCTGGTGTAGGATCTGATTCACCTTTTGGCGTAATCTTTCCAATCAAGATATCACCTTCTTTTACTTCCGTTCCTACGCGAACGATACCATTTTCGTCGAGGTTTTTAACAGCTTCCTCACTTACGTTTGGAATTTCCGCTGTCAACTCTTCCTCACCGCGTTTGGTATCACGTACTTCAAGGTCGTACTCTTCGATGTGGATTGAAGTAAAAATATCTTCGCGTACTACACGCTCAGAAATTACAATCGCATCCTCAAAGTTATACCCTTGCCAAGGCATGAAGGCTACGAGGAGGTTACGTCCAAGTGCCAGTTCACCACCTTCAGTCGCATATCCTTCGCTCAAGATTTGCCCTTTCTCTACCGGTTGGCCTTTCAAAACCATCGGTTTAAGGTTGATACAAGTATCTTGGTTAGTACGACGGAACTTAATCAAATCATACGTTACGATGTCGCTATCGAAGCTTACCAAACGCTGCTCGTACGAACGCTCATAACGAATAACAATCTTGGTTGCATCCACAAACTCAACTACCCCATTGCCTTCGGCTACCACCAAAGCACGTGAGTCGCGAGCTACGCGGCCTTCCAAACCTGTCCCTACGATTGGCGCCTGAGGGCGGAGCAATGGCACCGCCTGACGTTGCATGTTTGAACCCATCAAGGCACGGTTGGCGTCATCGTGCTCCAAGAACGGAATCATCGAAGCCGCTACCGATACAATCTGGTTTGCTGCAATATCCATCAAAGACACCTGCGCAGGCTCTACCATTGGGAAGTCACCTTCAAAACGTGTCTTGATTTTATCAACCAAGAAAGTTCCGTTATCGTCCACCGACGCATTGGCTTGGGCGATGTATTTAGAATCTTCTTCTTCTGCAGTCAAATACACAAGTTCATTCGACAACTTACCATCGTTAATAACGCGGTAAGGTGTTTCGATGAAGCCCATGCTGTTGGTTTTTGCATAAACGCAAAGCGAAGAAATCAAACCGATGTTTGGTCCTTCAGGAGTTTCAATCGTACAAAGACGTCCGTAGTGCGTGTAGTGAACGTCACGAACCTCGAAACCTGCACGCTCGCGGCTCAAACCACCTGGCCCAAGTGCTGACATACGACGCTTGTGCGTGATTTCAGCCAATGGGTTGGTTTGGTCCATGAACTGCGAAAGCTGGTTGGTTCCAAAGAACGAGTTGATTACCGACGACAACGTACGTGCATTAATCAAGTCGATTGGTTTGAAGTCTTCGTTATCACGAACGTTCATACGTTCTTTGATGGTACGCGACATACGTGCCAAACCAACACCAAATTGTGCCCATAATTGCTCACCTACCGTACGAACACGGCGGTTTGACAAGTGGTCGATATCATCGACTACGGCTTTGGCATTGATAAGACCAATCAAGTATTTTACAATGGAAACGATGTCTTGCGTGGTTAACACTTTCGTTGACATCGCAATATCCAATTGCAATTTTTTATTGACACGGTAGCGACCTACATCACCCAAGTCATAACGCTTATCTGAGAAGAACAAGCTCTGAATTACCTCACGAGCAGTTTGTTCGTCGGGTGCTTCGGCGTTACGTAATTGGCGGTAGATTTGCTCAACAGCTTCTTTTTCTGAGTTAGAGCTGTCTTTTTGCAACGTGTTATAAATGATATTATAATCGGCCATGTTCATGTCCTCACGGTGCATAATAATTGATTTCTGCCCCGAATCAAGGATCACGTCTAAGTCACCGGCCGTGATAAGAGAGTCACGCTCAAGCAACACTTCGTTACGGCTGATTGATACTACTTCACCCGTATCTTCATCCACGAAGTCTTCTGTCCAAGTACGTAGTACCCGCGCAGCTAGGCGGCGGCCTACGGCTTTTTTCAAGCTGGCAGAAGTAGCAGGGATTTCTTCTGAAAGTTCGAACAAATCAAGGATTTCTTTGTCTGAACCGAAGCCAATCGCCCGTAGGAGGGTAGTCACTGGGAACTTTTTCTTACGGTCGATGTACGCATACATTACGTTGTTTACGTCCGTAGAAAATTCAATCCAAGACCCTTTAAAAGGAATAATCCGTGCCGAGTACAATTTAGTACCGTTGGTGTGCTTACTCATTGAGAAAAACACCCCTGGCGAACGGTGTAGCTGAGAAACGATAACGCGTTCAGCTCCATTAATAACAAAAGAGCCTTTTTCAGTCATGTACGGGATAGCTCCCAAGAACACTTCTTGCTCAATTGTTTCAAAATCTTCGTTATCGGCGTCATTACATTTTAGGCGTAGTTTTGCCTTCAATGGCACCGAATACGTAAGTCCACGTGAAATACACTCATTAACAGAGTATTTGGGTGGATCTAGGGCATAATCAACGAATTCAAGGACAAAGTTTTCACGTGAATCAGAGATTGGAAAATTCTCTTGGAATACTTTGTACAACCCTTCTTTGTGACGTTCTTCGGCTGCGGTATCTAAATTAACGAATTCGCGATACGAGCGAAGCTGTACGTCAAGGAAGTCCGGATAATCAATAACAGGTTTAATCCGGGCAAAACTTCTACGTGGAGTTTGTTTGGTTACCAAGGCTTTACAAGTTTTTGGTGGATAAGAACCAGGCGACGTTCTAAGGATACTGAACGCGAGGACTCAAATAGTTAGTTTGCAAAAAACTTAGCTTGCCTCGTAGATTTTAGAATTTCGCCCCTGTGCATCGCCCCTACGAGTAGCGAAGTGTTTCAGGCAGAAACTCATTAAAGAAGAAACGCTATTGTAGTTAGATGTCAGATTAACTGTATTATTTCTGATTTTTGACTAACTGTTGCTGTTTTCAATAGCCAAAACAGCGGTACTTACTTAAACAGGAAAAGACCTGACACAAGGTCAGGCCTATTTCCGTTTGTTTTTAGGAGCGCCAAGCGCAGAAATTACTTGATTTCTACTTCAGCACCAGCTTCTTCCAATTGCTTTTTCAAAGCTTCTGCTTCGTCTTTAGCAATACCTTCTTTCAATGGTTTTGGAGCGCCGTCAACCAATTCTTTAGCTTCTTTCAAGCCAAGACCTGTCAAGTCTTTTACAAGTTTAACAACTTGCAATTTAGCAGCACCGCCTGATTTCAAGATTACATCAAAAGCTGTTTTTTCTTCTACAACTGGAGCTGCATCACCACCACCACCTGCTGCTACCATTACTGGAGCTGCTGCTGCTGGTTCGATACCGTACTCATCTTTCAAGATTGCAGCAAGTTCATTTACTTCCTTTACTGTAAGATTAACAAGCTGTTCTGCGAATGCTTTCAAATCTGCCATTTTATTGTAATGTTAAAATTTGTTACGAGTTTTTTTGAATTTGAAAATTTGTGAACTTGAAGCAGTGAAATTAATATCTGAATAATTTTCAATGCTTCAAATTTAGTACTTGAATTACCCTTCGCGTTCTGAAAGGGTTTTGAGGATACCAGCCAATTTGCCGCCTCCGCTTTGCAATGCCGATACGACATTTTTCGCAGGAGATTGCAACAAGCCAACGATTTCCCCGATTAATTCTTGTCTTGATTTCAGGGTCAAGAGCGTATCTAATTGATTTTCGCCAATGAAAAGGCTATACTCAACCGAAGCACCTTTAAGCTTCAATTTGTCGTTGCCTGATTCTTTACGAAATTCTTTGATCAATTTAGCAGCTACTTTGCCTGACTCTTGGTGAAACATGATGCCAGAGAAACCAGTCAAAACGCTTTCGTTGAATGGTGTATAATCTGTATCTAGTGTTTCAAGTGCCTTTGCAATCAGCGTGTTTTTAACAACACGATACTCTACTCCTTGGTTAAAACACTTACGGCGTAAGTTATTTGTTTCTCCAACTGTCATGCCTGCGGCATCAACAATATAGAAGTAAGGAATCGCCTTGAACTTGTCGCTGAGTTCCTCTATGATAACGGCTTTTTCTTCGCGTGTCATAATTATATTCCTGCAATCGTGCTTTTATCGATGATGACACCTGGACTCATTGTGCTTGAGAGGTGTACGCTTTTTACGTAAGTACCTTTAGCCGAAGAAGGTTTAAGCCTCATTAAAGTCGCAATCAACTCTTGAGCATTTTGGGCAATTTTATCAGGACCAAAAGATACACGGCCGATACTAGCGTGGATAATACCAAACTTGTCAACCTTGAAATCAATTTTACCTGCTTTTACCTCTTTTACTGCTTTACCAACTTCCAACGTTACCGTACCTGACTTAGGGTTAGGCATCAAGCCACGAGGGCCTAAGATTTTACCCAAACGGCCAATTTTGGCCATTACAGTTGGCATTGTAATGATTACGTCCACATCAGTCCATCCTTTTTCGATTTTCTGAATAAACTCATCCAACCCAACGAAGTCAGCACCAGCTTCTTTTGCTTCGGCTTCTTTATCAGGCGAACAAAGTACCAATACACGTACTTCACGACCTGTACCGTGTGGTAAAGCCACCACGCCACGAACCATTTGGTCTGCTTTGCGGGGGTCAACACCCAAACGCACATCAATATCTACCGAAGCATCAAACTTCGTGTAGGTGATGTCTTTCAGAATTTCTGCAGCTTTCTCGAACGAGTACTCGATTTTAGCATCGTATTTCGCTAAAGCTTCTTTTCTTTTTTTAGTCAACTTTGCCATTGTTCAAAATGTCTTTACGTCCGCTTCGTGATTAGTTATCCCAAGGGGCTTTACCTGATACTGTAATCCCCATACTACGTGCTGTACCTGCAATCATTTTCATTGCGGATTCTATCGTAAAGCAGTTCAAATCTGGCATCTTTGTTTCAGCAATCGTTTTCACTTGATCCCAGCTAACTGAACCCACTTTCTTACGGTTAGGTTGAGCTGAACCAAGTTTAATTTTTGCAGCCTCCAAAAGCAAGATAGGTGCTGGTGGAGTTTTGATAACAAATTCAAATGATTTGTCTTTGTAGTACGTAATTACAACGGGTAAGATTACACCCATTTTGTCCTGCGTACGACCGTTAAATTGCTTGCAGAACTCCATGATGTTCAAACCCTTAGAACCAAGTGCTGGTCCAATTGGGGGGGAAGGATTGGCTTGGCCACCTTTCACTTGCAGTTTGACGTAACCTGCTACTTCTTTCGCCATCGTTTTAAAACGTTTAAATTGGCGTTACCGGTTCGGACGTACGGCTGATAGACAACATGGAAGCTTTTTGTCTCGTACTCCCGGCAACATTCTGAAAAATCAGCTCTCTTTTTCGACTTGTGCGTAACCCAACTCCACGGGCGTACTACGCCCGAATATTTTCACGACGACATTAAGCTTCTTCTTGTCGTCAAAAATTTCTTCGACTGTTCCAATGAACCCACTGAAAGGCCCATCGGTAATTTTAACACTCTCGCCTTTTAAGAAACTTACTTTTGGCGCTTCAACTTCTTCTACCGCATCTTCGACCTTACCTAAAATCCGATTGATTTCCGACTGACGCAACGGAACTGGTATTTTTGAGTTACCACTGGTATTTCCCAAAAAGCCCAATACACCTGGCATTGTCGTAATAAGGTGATGTGTTTCTCCTTTTGCCAAATCGGCCGAAATGATGATGTACCCAGGGAAAAAGTTCTTCTCGCGGATGCGTTTCTTACCGTTACGCATTTCGACAATCTTTTCCGTTGGAATTAAAATTTCGGGAATAGCTTCTTGAAGGCCTTGTCTGACGATTTCATTTTCAAGATAAGATTTAATCTTCTTTTCTTGACCAGACACAGCCCGGATAACGTACCAATTCAGATTACTCATACCTGCTCAACGTTTGGATAACCGGGGCAAAACCCTAGAATGACTGATAAATGAAATTGAGAGCGTTCTCAAATAGGAAGTCCATGAGACCTACCACTGCCGCAAAAATAAGCGAGCCAAGGAGTACAAGTGTTGTACTAGATTGAAGGTCATTAAGCTTGGGCCAAGTGACATTGTGCCGAACCTCGTCCCATGAGGCTTTAAAAAATTCTACAATTGAGTTCATTTTGCGCAAAAGTTGCACGGGCACCAGGACTCGAACCCAGACCGAAGGTTTTGGAGACCTTAGTTCTACCTTTAAACTATGCCCGTGTATATAATACTTCTTGAAATCGGACTGCAAAAGTATGAAACAATTTTTTCAATTGCAACCTTTTACAAAAAAAATCATTTGCGCGATAAAATTTGTTTCACTAAAATCAAACTTAAAAGCGTCAAAATTCCGCCCATTGCAAACGGAGCACCTGGAAAAATAACAGGGGCAGCCGAAGTTGTAAAGTACGCAAACAAACTCGTCATCATCACTGGCCCCACAACGGCCGTCAAACTCATCAAACTCGTAAGCGCTCCTCTGAGCTCTCCTTGCTCATTGGCAGGCACCTCATTTGACATAATGGCTTGAAGCGCAGGTGTGGCAATTCCTCCTAATGCGGCTAAAATGGTAATGGCAAACAGCATCCAACCTTGGTTGGCAAAGGCGTACATAAAAAAGCTGATACCGTAGGCGCTTAACCCCCAATAAATGGATTTTGTGTTGCCCAAACGGGGGATAATTGTGCGGGTTAAACCACCTTGTACAAGAGCAGCCATTACGCCTACAAATGCCAGTGAATATCCGACCCATTTTTCGTCCCAGCCAAATCTTTCCATGGTAAAGTAAGTCCATGTACTCTGCGTGGCATAACCTGCTATATAAATCAACACCAGTGGAATAACCAAACCAAAAATAACAGGGTACTTTTTTAAATGGCGCAATGAACCCACAGGATTGGCCCGCTTCCAATCAAACGGACGGCGGTTTTCGGGAAGCAGTGATTCTGGAAGTACAAAATACCCATATAGCCAATTTAAAAGTGCCAAGCCCGCCGACACAAAAAACGGAACACGGGCGCCATACTGACCAAGAAGTCCTCCAAGCATGGGACCGATGATAAACCCTAAGCCGAAAGCTGCGCCAATCAATCCAAAATTTTGGGCTCTTTTTTCAGGTGGGCTCACATCCGCAATGTACGCGCCTGCTGTGGTAAAACTTGCCCCCAAAACACCAGCAATGAGGCGTCCTACAAACAACCATCCTATACTCGGGGCAAAACCCAAGAAGATATAATCTATTCCAAATCCAAAAAGAGAGGCTAATAACACAGGCCGACGCCCGTATTGGTCGCTTAAACCGCCCAAAATTGGAGAAAATATAAACTGCATTACCGAATACGCAAACGTGAGCCAACCTCCGTATAAAGAGGCTTGGGATAAATCACCATGGATGAGTTCGGTAATCAATTTAGGAAATACGGGAATAATTATCCCAATACCTGTTACGTCAATCAGTAACGTTATAAAGATAAATAAAAGGGCAGAGTTGCGTTTTTCAGCCATATAAAGGGGACAACAAAGGTACAAAAGTAGCAAAAAATCAGGAGATTGGCACTTGCGCCGACGCATGAGTTCCTTTTCCGTTGGATTCAATCTGCCACGTGCCTCTGAGAGACGATATTCTTTCTTGAATATTTCCTAAGCCTTTTCCTTGGTGATTGTAATCTTGCATTCCTACGCCATCGTCCTCAATGTCAAGGTGTAAGTGATTGTCTTGTTCATAAAGACGAACCACCGCTTCTTTCGCTCTTGAATGCTTGATAATGTTATTAATCAACTCCAATGAAATGCTGTATAGCTCAAATTCAACTTGTTTATCGTATTTTTTATCGAGGTTTATCTCGGTTTTAAATCGAGTTCTATTGTTTCGGTTAAGCTTTTCTGTCAGTTTCTCCACGCTTATTGCTAACCCATCGGCTTCTAAATTTTCGGGCACGAGGTTATGACTCAAAAACCGCACCCGCTGCTGTGCCTCATTGGTCATTTCGACCAACGACTCATACACGTGTTGTTCCTGCTCCGTCAAACTCTCGGAGTTGATTGATGCTAATGTCCAACGAATCGCCGAGAGCGTCCCGCCTAAGGAATCATGCAAATCAGCAGCAACCCGCTTGCGTTCAATGGTTTGTCCTTTGATTTGGGCTTTTGAAATTTCTTCATTTTGGGTTTGTAACGTATGAATAAGCTCTTTTTGGGATTGTTCGCGTTCCTCGCGCGTTCGGCGATAATCATCCGCCAATGCCCACATAAAAAAGACCATTTCAAACATACTTCCAATGTGCATGGCATTGATAACAAGCAGATTAGGTTTTAAGTAAGCCAAAGTCCAAAGCAAGACAACTATTACCCCAATAAAATAAGAAAGGGTTCCGAAAAGGTAATAAATCGCCGAAGGATTACCTCTTCGATAACTCACAATGCAGGAAATAGAAACCAAACAGAAAAAAACAATGATGATAGCGCACGAATAAACGTTGGGGCTAATAAGTCCTTCAAAAAAGAAAATCCAAATACTTAGCACTACCGATGCAATCGCATCTATTCGCATCAGCTTGTAAAGGGTAGGGGCTAATACGCGCAAGTGAAGCGCATGAGCATAAAACAACACCCCTAAAAAGTTACTAATAACGACCGCAATCACAATGCTATAGCCTTTCATCCAGACGTGGTTTGGCCACAATAGCTGGTCGATAATACCGTATCCTCCTACAACGGCCACTAATAAATATCCCATTAAAAAGAGGAGATATAGCAAGAAATTGCGCTCTTTGGTTACCAATAAAAATACCAATTGCACGACAATCATGCAAATTACAAACCCTAAATGCCCGCTCCAAAACCAGAGTTCATCGAGGTAGGTCTCGTAAAAATGATATGTTTCGGCAACTCTAAATTGGATTTTTTTGGCGTCTCCTGTTCGTAACTTAATATAGACAGAATACAACACATGGGGTGCAAGCTCTAAAGGAATGGCACACTGATGCACATTAATATTTCGCTGATAGCCTGGGATAGCTTCTTTTAAGGTCTGGTGATTAACTTCCCCCGTTTGTTCATTAAAAACAAACACATCAAGCTCTTCCACCATAGGATAATCATTTGAAATTACCCAATGAATCTGTCGATCTGTTTGTTTTTTTACCTTGAAACGCAACCAAACATCTTGGTCGTTAAAACCTAAATCAGCAGAAATACCTAGGGGCCGCTTGAAGAAAAATGAGGAATCTTTTCGTAGCTGTTGAACTGTTAATTTTTGAGACGTATCGGCAAGATACTCAAGCGCAGGATGCTTCCACAGCTCTGTATCTACCATTTTATCAGTAAGATATAATACAGGAACTTGTGCACGAACGGTAATCGTACACATCCACCCTAATAGTATCCCAACAACAACTAGCCTTAATGGTATCATTTGACCCGAGAAAACGAACGCCAATGTACTCAGTTAATCACAAAATAAAAAGGGAAGCCCTTACGAGCTTCCCTTTTTTATAATTGGTGTATCCCTTTGGATTAAAGGATTTCAGTTACCTGACCAGCACCTACCGTACGTCCACCTTCACGAATCGCGAAACGAAGACCTTTTTCCATTGCAATTGAGTTGATAAGCTCAACAGTGATTGTCAAGTTATCACCAGGCATAACCATCTCAACGCCAGCTGGCAAAGTGATGATACCTGTTACGTCAGTTGTACGGAAATAGAACTGCGGACGGTAGTTGTTAAAGAATGGTGTGTGACGACCACCTTCTTCTTTTGACAAGATATAAACCTCAGCTTTGAATTTGTCGTGAGGCTTAACCGAACCTGGCTTACAGATAACCATACCACGACGGATATCTGATTTTTCAATACCACGGAGGAGCAAACCTACGTTGTCACCAGCTTCACCACGATCAAGGATTTTACGGAACATTTCAACCCCAGTTACAGTTGACTTAAGGTTTTCAGCTCCCATACCCAAGATTTCTACAGGCTCACCAGAGTTGATGATACCACGCTCGATACGACCTGTTGCTACAGTACCACGACCAGTGATCGTGAACACGTCTTCAACTGGCATCAAGAAAGGCTTATCTGTATCACGAGCAGGCGTTGGGATAAAGCTATCCACAGCTTCCATCAATGCGTCGATAGTAGCAACCCATTTCGCATCACCGTTCAAACCACCAAGCGCTGAACCTTGAATAACTGGAATGTTATCGCCGTCGAATTCGTAGAATGACAACAATTCACGGATTTCCATTTCAACAAGTTCCAACAACTCTGGATCGTCAACCATGTCAACTTTGTTCATGAAAACGACCAACTGAGGTACACCTACCTGACGAGCAAGAAGGATGTGCTCACGAGTTTGTGGCATTGGACCGTCAGTAGCAGCTACTACAAGGATGGCACCGTCCATTTGGGCAGCACCAGTTACCATGTTTTTCACGTAGTCGGCGTGACCTGGACAGTCAACGTGAGCATAGTGACGGTTTACTGTTTGATATTCTACGTGCGCAGTGTTGATAGTGATACCGCGCTCTTTTTCTTCTGGAGCGGAGTCAATCGACGAGAAATCTTTCTTTTCTGCCAAACCTTTTTCTGAAAGAACTTTGGTGATAGCAGCAGTCAAAGTAGTTTTACCGTGGTCAACGTGACCGATTGTACCTACGTTTACGTGAGGTTTACTCCGGTCGAATTGTTCTTTTGCCATTGTTTTATTAACTAAAATTTGGTTTTGTATTAATTATGGATTTACAGAGAAAACTTGAGTGTCCAGAGTTTTACGGTAAATGACGACCATAGCTATCACTACTACCGCGAAAAGAACTCCTAATTGTTAACTATTTTTTCTGCCAGAGCCGTTACGGGGATTTGAACCCCGGGCCTCTTCCTTACCAAGGAAGTGCTCTACCCCTGAGCTATAACGGCTTTTCAACAAAAAAGTTAATCGCTATTCGTTAACAGTTATTTGTAGTTAAAACTTCCAATTAACAATTAACAAGTAACAATTAACTTGCTATGGAGCGACAAAATCCTATGAGGTAAATGTTTGCAACTTTTCAAGTTACGACTCCATTTTGAGCGGGAGACGGGGCTCGAACCCGCCACCTGAAGCTTGGAAGGCTACCGCTCTACCAAATGAGCTACTCCCGCTGATATTCTTATGTAAAAAGGTGGGGGCGGATGGATTCGAACCACCGAAGACGTACGTCAGCAGATTTACAGTCTGCCCCATTTGGCCACTCTGGTACACCCCCTTCTTATTTTCAAAAAACTTCCAAAAGACTCTGTTGTCGTTTTTGGAGTCGCAAATGTATGATGTTTTTAATTCAGTTCAAACTTTTAGGCAAAAAAAAACAAACTTTTTTTCAAGAAAAATAATTACGGTGCTTCTAAATCATCTTCAAAAGCACCGTAATTGCCTAGTTGTTAGCACTATAAACGAACACCAAAACTAATCATTCGTGCGGCAGGTCCTTTGTTAGTTTGAAACAGTTCACCTAAGTCATACTGCATAAAAAGGTCAGGAAAATGGCGAATGCCTAACTCAGCCCCGAACCCATATCGAAAGTTATTAAGGTAGTAGTTGGAGTGAATTCGCTCCGAGCGTCCTTTTCTAGTCTCTTGGGTTTTGGTGTAGCTGTCGAGCCGATAGCCTGCATACATCCCAGCGCTAAAGTAAGAAATTGGGCCTCGGTGAATCGCCAGCGTTGGCATTAAAGATAGGTTGATGTAAGCCGCCGTGAGTTTGGACTTATGCAAGTCTTTTGAGGCCGTAGGAAAGCTAATGGCATTGGCATCTTTACGGACGGTATTGTTTCCGTCAAACATCAAATTGTACCACGCGACATCTACCCCCAAATCAAGCCCCAGTGAGGCATCTTTTCCTCGGCTGATGGCCGCACCTCTTACCCAGCTCAAGCTTACAAATCGCGAACCCCAAGGTAATAAATCATAATCTTCTTTATTGTAAGCAAGCGGCGTATTTTGAGCGTAGGTGTTCAGTCCGACGAGTACATCAAAGCCATTTCGAGGGCTTTTGTAACGCCGAGTAACGCTTCTCGTGATTTTACCATCGTCGTGATTAGACGACGCATCATTGTCTTTTTCGTACTTTTCTTCCTTCTTTTCTGTCGAAGAACTAGAAGGTGAGTCGTTGATGGAAATTTTAATCTCACCATCCTTACGGCTAACCACTAACACCGTGTCTTTTAAATACTTACGGCCATTTTGTTCATTGATATAAATGTAGGTTTCCTTTCCACTAGAATCAAGCGTAGCTCCCAAATCGCGGATGATTTTGTTAAGATCATACTGTTTTAAGTTACGAATCTCCGACTTGTCCTTTGCTTGAACGATGAGTCGGGTGTTGTTCCCAAACTGAACAATGAGCGTATCTCCCTGAACGGTGTACTTTTCGGCGTAGGCTGCAATGCTAGTCACTACGGTTAAAACGATGGCTGTTATTACATTTTTCATGGCTATATTAATTATTGAAGTTGTCATTACGGTCTGATATTGTTACTGGGTTATTTACCTATTGCTTTGGCAACGAGCTTGTTTGGATGAAAACCGACCTCATCCCAATCGACTTTTTCCCCGTTTTTGGCATTTTTAAGCTGTTGCCATACTTTCGCCATTCTTGTCGATTTACGAGGTTGGTTTAATAAATCGGTCTCAGAAGACGGTGCACTAACTGATGAGTTGGTTTCTACCTCCTTGGATGCCACTAATGCTTCCTTTGATTGGTTGTTTTCTTTCAACGCAGGCAATTGAAGAACAACTGTTTTTTCCACAGGTTTTGCTACCTCTGCTACCGCATTTGTCAACGACATCGTTTTGACAGCTTCCTCTACTTTCACAGGACGCTGAGGTTCCACGGTAGCCGTAGGCGTGGTCACCACCTGCGCAATTTGCGACTCCTGTATCGACGGCAGTGCCTCTAACTTTGTTTCTTCCCGCTTTTGCAGCGGGGCTTTTACTACCGCTTGCTGCACAGCGCCTACCGATGTTTTGTTCGTTGGTTGAGGAACCGTTTCCCTGTTGGCTATTGCTTGAGATGCCTCTGCCGATATCGGCGACGATTCGCTTCCTTTGGTTTGAGGAGTAGCAATCGTTTTTTTAACTGAAGGCTCCACAGTCGCAACAGTCGAGTCAGCAGGTTGGCTCATCAGCCACCATCCTCCCCCTGCCATAAGCAATAAGCTCACGCCAGCCGCTGCCAGCCAAGGGCCTTGCTGCCACCAGCCTATTCGGCGCTCTTTGGTTTGTAACCTTTGTTGAAACTTTTGAAAAGCTTCATCGCGAGGGGTTATTTCAGCGTCGCGAAGTTTGCGCGAGAACAACTCATCAACTGGATGCTTTTTCATATTTTTAGTGTTTTAAGCTTTCCATTTTAAACCTTCTACTTCAGAAACCATTTGTTGCAACAAAGCCCTTGCACGGTGCAATTGAGACTTTGAGGTACTTTCATTTATTCCTAACTGTTCAGCAATCTCAGCGTGAGAATACCCTTCAATGGCATACAAGTTGAAAACCGTCCGATAGCCCGTAGGCAACTTTGCCAAGATGGTCATCAAATCTTCTACTTCTAGGTTGTTTTCAATACCTTCAAAGTGAACCTGCTGGTGTACTTCGGGGGCATCAATGTCGATTTCGATGTGGCGCCGCGTCCGTAAGCGCATCAAGGCTTCATTGGTAATAAGGCGCCTCATCCATCCCTCAAAACTCCCTTCTCCTTTGTATTGGTCAATTCGTTCAAAAACCTTCATAAATCCCTCTATCATTACATCCTCAGCTTCCATCTGATCAGTCAGGTAACGTACACAAACTGCCAACATTCGAGCGGAGTACTTCTCGTAGAAATACCGCTGCGCCTTGGGATCGCCTTTTTGTAAGGCTCTGACCAGTTGGCCCTCGTTTGTGAATAGTTGTAATATTTTCACCATGTTTAGGCTGTTTCAATGGGTAGATGCAAAAAACAAATAGAAAGGTTGCACGGGGTTTGAAAATTTTTTTTGGGTTACAACCGTTATTACCTCAACAGCGTCATAGTCCTAGTTTTTACCAAAAAAATCTACTGCTATGACAAGAGCCTTAAGCCCTGAAACAAACATGAAATCGTCTTCTTTTTTCCAAAGCATAATGGTCATTGCGGCCACGCTTTTTTTACTTTGGGCAGCCTTGGGCTGCACCTCTTCGAGTAATGCTGATGAAGTGACTCCCATCGGTATCCCATCGAAGTTTTCTAACCAAACCAACGAATTTGCTTTTGAGTTTTTCAAAACATTGAACAACGAAACCGCTCAAAAAAGCAAAAACGTTTTTGTATCTCCCTTGAGCTTGCACACTGCCCTCGGAATGCTCCTCAACGGCGCCAATGGCAAAACAGCCGACGAAATCCAGCAAACACTCAAACTTAGCGGAATCTCGACAGCCGAAGCCAACGAAGTGTATCAGAAATTGATGGAAGCTCTTCCGCAAGCCGACCCTAAAGTTACGCTTGGTCTGGCCAATTCGGTATGGTATCGGAATACGTTCCAGCCAGAAACGGATTTTCTAAATACCATGAAATCGTGGTTCAAGGCTGACGTCACGTCTTACACTGGGAGTGATGCTTCTCCTCTCAACCAATGGGCTAGCGATAAAACCAACGGTAAAATCAAAAAAGTACTAGACAACATCGAACCACAAATGGTGATGTTTTTGATGAATGCGCTCTATTTTAAGGGCGATTGGAAAACCAGCTTTGCTGAAAAATTGACATCCGACTACCCATTCCAACTGACCGACACCCAAACGAAAAATGTGAAAATGATGTTTTTGGAAGATAATGTCAGGGTAGGGACTCGCGCTACTTACTTTGCTTATGAACTTCCCTACGGCAACGGCCAATATACCATGACGGTGATTGTTCCCAAAGATGGCAATCAAGTCGCTAATTTGATTGCCAATTTTTCGGCCAACGAATGGTCACAGTTACAAGAATCAATGAAAGAGGTTCCAAAAGCTAAGATTGGATTACCCAAGTTTACTTTAGAATACGAAGTAAAGCTAAACAGTGTTCTTCAAACCATGGGAATGCCAACGGCTTTTATCCCTGGTGTTGCTGATTTGACCAAAATTAGTTCTAAGGGTGGCTTAAACGTCGGATTTGTGAAACAAAACACCTTCGTAGCCGTCGATGAAAAAGGAACGGAAGCCGCAGCCGTTACGACCATTGGTGTCGAATTAACTTCGGCAGGGCCTAACAATTACTACCACGCCGACCGACCGTTTATGTTTGTCATCAGTGAAAAAACGTCTAATACCGTTTTGTTTATGGGCAAAATGCTTGATCCTTCTTAATCCTGAATAGACGATAGTGTGACCAGCCAAAGCGCACAGTCGGACTATCGTCTGGCCGTGCGCTTTGGAACAAACAGTACGGCATCTGCGACAACGATTCCATCCGCATTTTGGTTGGTTATTTCGACAAAATTTCCGTTCCCTTTGACCAACGAAAAACTCCCTACTCGAATCCAGTCACTCACTTGTTCGCGGGTCGAAATGACCCATTCTTGCTCTTGGTTCCCTGCTTTTACTTTTAACTTTGTTTTGCTTGCTTTGGACTGATTTTGGGCATCGCCCGGGTTGCCTCCGCCCCCCGTTGGGTTGGGGTTATAGATGTAGAGTTCGTATTCTCCATTTTGGGGAATTTCGGGCGTAAACCGAACTGATTTTGCTGTTTTTCCAAGGGAGTTATCGGTCAACTGCGTTGCTGCATACTTACTTCCCGTTTTCAGGGTTTGCCAATCGCCTACTACTTGGATATTTGTAGGAGTAACGTCGTTATCCAATAAAATTTCGGGTTGACTACCATCCACGAGCGGGTTGGTTTTTAGCGTTCTTTGAAGTGTTTCAATGTCTATTTCTTGAATAGCTTTTTTACTGTTGATAGCCTGAACCGCCGCTATCGCCGCCGCTTGCCCAAGTGCCATAAAAACAGGTTCCATCCGAATAGAACCGTAGGCAATGTGCGTCGCTGATAAGCATACTGGGACAAACAAGTTTTGGCATTCTGCCTTGCGAGGAATCAATGACCGATAGCTAATCGGGTAGGGGGGAAAACCACCCACTTGCACATCGCCCTCGTTACGAACCTCCATTTTTCCCGTGGCGGGGTTTTTGAAAAGTATCCGCTGACAGTTGTGCGAATCCATGGTGTAGGCCGCCATTCCGATGCCATCTTTTACCATTTCTCGGCCTTCACAATTGTGCTGCGTCATCACGTATTCTCCCACCATTCGACGCGCTTCTCGGACGTAGATTTGGTGCGAAAAGTGGTTATTGTCAAGGTACTCATCTTTGGGGTATCCCCATTCGAGCATTTGTTGACGCAAATGTTGGGGCATTCTCGGGTCGTGGCCTACGAAATACAAAAAGCCCTTGGTGTAGTCTTCGTGCTCTTTGATGATTTTTTTTCGAGTTTGGTAATCAGCTTCGGCAAACGAATGATTCATGCCAATCATATCCGTTGAAAAACCTCCTTTGTTGTTAATATCCGTCTTTGAATTGGGCATATCAGCAATGTGCAATACCCCCCAATTGATGTGCGCTGGTTTCTCTACTGCCACTTGGCGCAACAACAATTCATACTTCGTTGAGTCATAGCGCGCTGGCTTGGTAATTGGGATTCGATTGGCAGGGTCTTTGGTCAAACATAACCGAAAATTATAGGCTTGCAATAGCTTATCACCCGAACCCGTGGGGGCTAATGCTGCCGTAGAAATTCCCCACAGCAATCCGCTTGAAGGATTGCCAGGAGTTTTGTACGGGTCAATGCCTTCGGGGAATTGGTGTTTGTCGTGCATTTGTACCCCATTCCACGTTTCGTTGTATTGGCTATTGGCTTCACGACCAACGATATAACTAACTCCAGCTTGGGCCATCAAATCGCCTTCATAGGTGCAGTCAATAAACATTTTAGCTTTTACGAGACGTACTTTTTCACCTTTTGATTCGGAAGCAGTTACTTCAATAGCCTGAATTTTTTCTCCTTGTTTTTGAACCTTTACCAAACGATGTTCGAGCCAAACAGGTACGTTAGCCCTTTTGATATAGTCATTAAACAATTGCTCGGCAACGTGTGGCTCAAACGTCCATTGTTCAAATTTGCCGTAATGCTGGCCAATGCGACGGTAAAAATCACGGGCTACGCCCATAATCGCGTACTTATTTCCAATATCGGTTTGACCCAATCCACCCGAACTAAGGCCGCCCAAATGCCGACTAGGCTCAATCAAAAGGACTTTTTTTCCTGATTTGGCCGCAGTATAAGCGGCAATGACGCCCGCCGAAGTTCCGCCATATACACAGACATCTACCTCTTGCGCATGGCTTTGATACGCACACTGAATAAGAACGCTAAGTAAGACCAATAGGTGTTTTTTCATTCGTTTGTTGGATTTATGGGCAAAAGATAGTGAACTTTGAAACTAGAAAATTACTTATCTATTTTAAAACTATAAAAAGGAGTTTTATGAAACGATTACTTGCCGCTTTTTGTGTTTTGACGGCCTTGGGGGCAAACGCCCAACGAGCAGAGTGGGGATTAAAGGCGGGATTACAGATTTCGCAGCTCAGAGGAGATGATTTTCTTGGGCGTCGGGTCACGTCAAGCTCGGCCACACCCGAAACCATAACCACCCAAGGAAGTAGCAAAGCAGGCTACGTAGTAGGTGCGTATGTACGCAGCACAGAAAATGTTTTTCTACAAGCCGAAGCTTTACTCTCTATTAAAGGAGGTGAAATAGAATCGACAGGAAGCACGAATAAAACATCCATTCAATATGGGCAGTTGGACATTCCGCTTTCGTTAGGCTACAAACATAAACGTTTGGAATTTACGGGTGGACCGCTCATTTCGTTGCAATTGTTTGACGACAGTAACCTCAAAAATTTCTTGTCGCAATATTCTTCGACGCCCCTTACGTTTTCTCCCTATCGCACCTATGCGTTTGGCTACCATGCAGGGGTCGCGCTCAATTTGAACAAACTTTCGATTGGCGTACGTTATTTGGCCAGCATTCAAGGCATAAGCGATATGTACATTGCGTATGCTGTGCCTGGCGAAGCACAATTGCGAGATAGCCGTTTTCAACAACGCTTCAGCGGCTTGCAACTCACAGCTTCTTACCGACTGACCAGATAAGACGGTAGTTCTTCTACCTTCAACCAGCGCCCCACTATTTTTTTGTCTCGGTCGAGCAGATAAATGGTGGGGTATTCTATGACCCCCAGCTTGTAAAACTCAATTGAGCGAGCTGCATCTCTGACGTTGACAAAATTTTCAGTTTGAAATTGATTGATAAATGCCTTCCATTGTGCCTCGTTGGGGTCGAGTGTAATGGCTACCACCTTCATTTTATTGGCGTATTGTTTGGCCATTGTCACCAACGCTGGCGTAGCCTCTCGGCAATGTGTACAGCCTGGGTCATAGAAAAACAATAAGGTGTAATCGCTGTGGATATCTTCCCAATGCAACGCCTTTCCGTCCACCGTCGAGAGAGGTATTTTAGGAAATGCGTTTCCGATAGCAACGTTGGCCTTTATGGATTTTAGTTCTTTTAATCGCTGCAAAGTGCTCGCATCCCACAATTTTGTATCGTTTTCCACATAGTTATCCACAATTTGTCCGAAAAGCTGGTCAAAATCTGGATTAGATGTTAATTCAACCCTTTGGGCAAGCCCACCTATGATGTATTTGCGGAGTTCGGTCGTTCCTTTGGTTTTCTGAATAAGACCCTCTACTAACTTGCGGCGGTGCTCTTTTTCAAATTGAGGAAGCGCTTTCAAAAATCGGTCAAAGCGTGCAGGAACAGTGGAGGTATAGACCATTCGTTCGTCGGAAAGAAAAGCGTTATCAAAGAAATGCTCCCACGCGTAGTTTCTCAAATACAGAGAATCTTTGGCCGATAATTTCTGAACGGGCAAAATGGGTAAGTTCGGTTCTTGGTAACTTTTCAAAAAACGCGTACTCAAGTAGGTAGGGTGTTTTTGATAAAGTGAATCGACAAAATCCTTCACTTGTTGATTGAGTTCTTGAAAACGATTTTTCCAGCGCGGGTCTGAGTCTTCTTTTACCCCCATACGCTGACGCTCCGCCAATGCCGATTGGTAGCGCCGCCGTAGTTCTCGTTGGTAATCAAAAAACAGGGTATTTTCGGGAGAGTTTTTAAAGCGAATACTGGCAATCAGGTCTTTATAATCAGCTTCAAAGGAAAACTGTTGTGACCCTGTCACAAAAATATCTAGCCCTCGTGCTAACCCCACAATCCGACAAACACCTTCGGGAATGGCATCGGTCTGCCAAACTACACGGCCGTCGGCGCCCAAAATAGCAGTATCTACGGGCATTTGTTGTCCTGCAAAATACTGCGCCAAAATCAGCCGCATGGGTTTTATATTGGCAATTTTAGCTTCTATTCGTAGTTTTTTTTGAGCAAAAGAAGGTTTCCAACTTGCCAAAATGACAATACAAGCACAAAGAATCCAACGGTTATTCGGCATATTTTTGAGTTTTGACAAATGAAGGCAAATGTTGTGCCATAAAAAAAGCGGGGAACAACAGGTTATTGAAAACCGCTATTCCCCGCTTGAGTTTGGCTAGCCCTTCCAAGTTTTTGAAACTTGGAAGGGCTGAGAGATATTAGTCGTTTTTAGCGCCGCCTTGCTGACCTGCTTTAGGTGGTTGCGCCTGTTGCGCTTCACGCATTGGGTTAGTACCGCCTCCGCGTTGGAAACCTCCGCCTTTGAACATTTGGAAACGCGTTGGTTGGGCTGGTTGGCGTGGGAAGCTGTTGCTTTCTTCGTCGATGTCCGCAATCTCACGATATGGATCCAACGTCCACTGAACCACTTTTTTCTTCGTCGTTACGACTTTCGACACTTGTTGGTCGTTTAAACGCCAGATTTCCGCTGGGAAGCGCGCTACCGAATCCGTGCCGTCTTCAAATTGCATCTTCACAATCACGGGCATCGGCAAACCTCCTTTGTTCTTCACTTTCAACGTATAGAAATTCATACCTGATTCGACTAACTTCCGCTCGTCGGGCGTTAAGCTTGCCAAGTAAGTTTCGTATTTCTTCTTGTCGGCATCCGTTACTTTGTAAGGGTCATACGAGTTATAGAAATCCTTCATGTCAGGATTTTTCTCTACCACCGATTCTTTGATGAAGTCTTTATCACGCTGACGAGCCACGGTATTACGCTTGTCTTCGGCTTCTTTTTTAGCGCTTGATTTTGTGATTTCTGGATTTTGCGTGTCGAGGGCAAACCATTCTACTTCCACCAAATCTTGGTCAACGGGCTCTACGCCGTAGAACCAACCTTTCCAAAACCAATCCAAGTCCACGCCCGACGCATCTTCCATCGTACGGAAGAAATCAGCGGGAGTTGGGTTTTTAAACGCCCAACGACGTGCGTATTCTTTAAACGCATAGTCAAACAATTCACGTCCCATCACCGTTTCGCGCAAGATATTTAAGCCCGTCGCAGGTTTGGCGTAAGCATTAGGTCCGTACTGCATGATGTTGTCTGAGCTAGTCATGATGGGCACCAAATTTTCGGTTCCTTGCTTCATGTAATCAGTAATGTACTGAGGCTCACCACGACGCGTTGGGTAGTCTTTGTCCCATTCTTTTTCGGTCAAGTACTGCACGAATGTATTCAAGCCTTCGTCCATCCATCCCCACTGACGCTCGTCAGAGTTGACAATCATTGGGAAAAAGTTGTGTCCTACTTCGTGAATAATTACCCCAATCATTCCATATTTAATACCTTCCGAATAGGTTCCATCGGGCTCAGGACGTCCACCGTTGAACGAAATCATCGGATACTCCATCCCACCGCCGCTCGCGTGGCACGAGTACGCTACTGGATAAGGATAATCAATCGTATATTTTGAGTATGACTTAATCGTATGCGCCACCACCATCGTCGAGTATTTACCCCAAAGCGGGTTTCCTTCTTTTGAGTAAAGCGACATACACATTACTTTCTTGCCCGCTTGGTCGATTTGCATCGCATCCCAAATAAACTTACGGCTCGTAGAAAACGCAAAGTCACGAACGTTATCCGCTTTAAATACCCACGTTTTCTTACCTGTTGGCTTGCCTTTTTCTGCTTTTTCGGCTTCCTCTTGGCTCACAATCAACACAGGGCGCGTAGCTGATTTAGCCTGCTCCAACCGCTTTTGTTGCTCCGAAGTCAAGACCTGAGCAGCGTTTTGCAATTCTCCAGTTGCTCCTACGATGTGGTCGTTAGGCACTGTCAAAGCCACTTTGTAGTTTCCAAACGTCAAGGTAAACTCCCCTTGGCCCAAAAACTGCTTGTGTTGCCAGCCGTTTACGTCGTCATAGACGCACATACGCGGAAACCAGTGCGCAATGAAGTAGTTAGAGTTTCCATCTTTCGGGAAAAACTCATACCCTGCACGACCGTAGTATTCGTTGATAAAGTAATTCCAATCAACCGAAAACGCGTATGATTGGCCTGTTTTAATACTCGCAGGCAACTCAATGCGCATCATGGTGTTGTTGATGGTATATGCCAACGGCTTACCCGTTTTCGCATCCTTCACCGCCGTAATTTTAAAATCATATTCTTTATCACCCGCCACCGTCGTACGTACCGAGCTTGGCGCATTTAGCCCACGCACAGCGTTTGACGACATTTGTGGCTGAATACTATTGTGCTGCGAAAGGGCATTGATTGAGCCTTTGGCAAACAAGTTTTGGTCAAGTTGCAACCATACAAACTTCAACTCATCGGGTGAGTAGTTGTGGTACGTAATGGTTTCGGTTCCTGTGATTTTGCGTTGTTCATCGTCCAATTCTGCTTTGATGTCATAATCGGCACGTTGTTGCCAAAAATCTTTTCCAGGTGCTCCCGAAGCCGTACGTGTCGTATTTGGGGTGGGGAGTTGAGCGCCTAATTGCTCAAAACGTGAATTGGCATGGTAGTTGGCCGCAGGGGGTTGGGCAAATAATAAGCCCGTACTGAGCATAAGCCAGTAAAAAATAAACTGTTTTCTCATTGGTACTTGGTTGTTAGTTGAATAGTAAAAATAAGGTAAATCACTCAAAATTAGGTCAAGGCATAGACGCGTAGGGGCTTTTTTGCGACATTATTCCACTGGAAGTCCCATAAGGGTACGAAATAGCTCATTGTTAAGAATCAGCGACAAGGCCATTCCCGCTACAATCCCCGAAATCAAGTGATTCCATGTGAGGCGTTTTAACTTAATGATTTCGACAAACAAAGAGGCAATTCCCAATGCAATAGCCACAATGACCAATTGTCCCAACTCTAAGCCTAGATTAAACGAAAACAAGGGCATAATAATGCTTTCTTGCTCACCCAATAAGCTTCGCAAATAGTTGGAAAATCCCATGCCGTGAATTAACCCAAAACAAGCCGCGAAGATGTACCGCAGTTTGGGGGATTTTGGTTCGCCGAGGCTATTATCTGAGAAATTGGATACCGCTGTGGCAAAAATGGTAATGGGAATGAGAAACTCAATGATGTCGGAACGGTACGTAATCAGCTTTAACGTTGCCAATGCCAACGTTACCGAGTGGCCTAGCGTAAAGGCCGTAATAAGTACCAGTACTTTTTTCCAATCGCGAAAAGCGTAAATGGCGCACAAAGCCACTACAAACAAAATGTGGTCGTAACCGTTGGGGTCGGTGATGTGGTCAAACCCCAATCCAAGGTAAATTTGGAAATCAGACATGAAGAAAATGGTTGGTTAGGTGTTGATAAAGTAACTGAATAAAAGGCTAATCGGGCTACGGTGCTAGAACATAAACTCCGTCCACATTTCGACCATACCCTTCATAATCAAGGCCATAGCCAAGCACAAAACGATTTTCTATTTCAAAGGCAGCGTACTTGACACTTAGCGGCGTTTTGAGGGCTTTGGGTTTGAACAACATCGTAGCTACCTGAATCGACTCGGGACGCTGGGCCGAAAGTTGAAAAAGAAGCTTGTTCATCGTAAGTCCCGTATCGACAATATCTTCGACGATAATCACGTGGCGGTCGCGAATGGGTTCTTTCAATCCCAATACCTCCGTCACTTCGCCCGTCGATTGCGTTTTGGAATAGGAAGACACGCGCACAAACGTTATTTCGCACGGAATCGTCACACTTTTCATCAGCTCGGCTGCAAACATAAAAGCTCCGTTGAGGACGACCACAAAAAGAGGGTTCTTGTCTCGGTAATCTTCGTTAATTTCGCGCCCCAACTCCGCAATTCGCTCTTCGAGTGGTTGTTTTTCGATAAATGGAACAAACTTTTTGTCTTTGACCGTCAGCATGATGAAAAAATATTAAAAAAAACTTAAAAAATGGCAGCTTTGATAAACTGTAACGAGAAGTTGTACGTTAATATCCACAGCAAATATAATAGACCATGAAAAAGAACATCTTAAAATATTGGATATTCGGTATCATTGGCTGGGTACTTTTGGGTACTACTACCGCCAATGCCCAACTTTATGCTTCCTCCGACTTTGATGGCAAGTACGATATGTTGCTGTCGAACCCAGGCGTACAAATCGAAGCTACTGAGGCCATTAACAAACTTTATAACTTCAAATTTGCCGAAGCCGACGCTGAGTTTCGTTGGTTGCGCTACCGCTATCCGTACCATCCCATGCCTTATTTTTTGATGGGGTTGGCCGAATGGTGGAAAATTGTGCCAAATACGGAAGACACTCGCTACGACGACCGCTGCTTGGCGTTGATGGATACTTGCATTACGTTGGCAGAAAAACTGTACGATGCGCGCGAAAACAAAATCGAGCCTTCTTTTTTCTTAGCCGCCGCTTATGCCTTCAAAGGGCGGATTCACTCAGAACGGAAACACTGGTCACGGGCTACGTTTGCGGGAAAGAATGCCTTGAAATACATGGAAAAATGTGAAGGAAAAAGCGATCTAAGCCCAGAATTATTGTTTGGCGATGGGTTGTTCAATTACTTTGCGCAATGGATTCCTGATAACTATCCACTGCTAAAACCTATCCTTTGGCTTTTCCCCAAAGGCAACAAACAACTTGGTATTCAGCAACTTGAAAAAGTAGGAAACAACGCCTTTTACACCCGAACAGAAGCACGGTATTTCTTACTACAGATTTACAGCTACGAAAACCAGTACGCCAAAGCCTACGATTTAGCAAAATACTCGTGGGAAACCTACCCCGACAATCCGTATTTTGAGCGTTATTATTTGCGCTCCGCGTTTGTACGAGGAAACACCGCCGAGGCAGAAAAATCCGCCAATAGTATTTTGTCCAAAATCGACAAAGGCATGGCAGGCTACGAAGCTGTAAGTGGGCGAAATGCGGCTTACGTTTTGGCATATTACTACAACAACTATCACCGCGATATTCCAAAAGCCAAGGAGTATTACTTACAGGCTGTCAACTATTCAATTCAAGCCAAAGCGTTTACGTCGGGCTATTATTTGTCGTCGTTGATTGCCTTGGGCAAAATGTCGGAAACTGAAAAAGACTACGAAGCGGCGCGCGAGTATTACAAAACAGTAATAGACCGAGGGGAGAAGAAATCAAGCCAAGTCAAAGAAGCCAAAGACGCCATTAGTCAACTCAACAAATCACGTCGGGAAGAACGAAGAAAGCGGAGGGATTAACCTCCGCTTTCTTATTTGAATAGCATACTTTTAAAGATTAAATTGAAGACATTTGCTTTACTTACTCTGAATCACATAATTACCTATATGTATTTTTCCCCCTCGAATATAAGTAGGAAGTACTAGGCAAGAAAAGCAAAAAACAAAACCAAATACAAGAATAAAAAGACCACGGTTTCGTATTTTTCTGTACTCATCCAACGAAATATCAATTTTGATGGGGGAATCTTCAACTGTTTTCAAAATCCATTTTAAAAGAAGCCAAGAGGGAAGGAGGAAGAAAAATAGTGAGAACGAAATTCGTCCTAAAAAAGAAGAATTTTTGTTGATAGGCATCTTATTGTAGTGATGGGCAATATTCCCTATTACAACTAAAAGTCCTATATAATAAATAAATACAAAGCCCAAAAGCCTTAATTTATAATTTTCTAAAGCGAACTTTTCACCTCCTTGTTTCTTGGAAAAGTGATAGCAAAAGTCACGAATGTGTATCAGTATGTTTTTGAGCATCCTTTCAAAAGCTTAAAGAATCACCAGTCCTTCACGGCGGTAGCCTAAAAACTGCGGTGCATCAGCAGGCAAGTCAGTCACCAAATAATCAATATCCGATAACTCACACACTTGAAGTTTTTGGGTACTTCCCAGTTTTTCGCTGATGGTCACAACGGCGCTTCGCTTAGACGCCTTTATCATGGCTTTTTTCACCTGAACCGCCTCTAAATCCGTATCCGTAATACATTCGGTATCAATGGCATTGGTACCCATGATGCACAAATCTGCCTTGATTTCATTGAGACGGCTAATGACTTCGCCTCCCACGCTAATCTGCGAATTTTTAACCAGCGTTCCCCCCAAAAATATCACATCAATCGTCGGGTGGTCGCACAACTGCAGGGCGGTTGTCAGGCTTATGGTAAAAAAAGTAGCTTTTAAATCGACAGGAAGTAGGCGGGCCAGTTCCCGTACGGTCGTTCCACCACCTAGAATAACAAACATTCCGTCTTCGATAAGGGTCGCGGCTTTTTGCGCAATGACCGTTTTTTCCGATAAAGCATAAGTCGTACTCGGTGCATAATCGTAATGGTACGATTTTGACAAGGCTCCACCGTGAACCTTCACCAGTTCGCCCGCCTCCGCCAGTTCATTAAGATCACGACGGATAGTATCCTCCGAAACGTTCAACATCAATCCCAAATCGGCAGACAATATCCGATTGTGAAGATTGATTTGTTTCATAATGAATGCCTGTCGTTCTCGCTTTAGCATTTGGGTTTGAATTGGGTGCATAATGGTTCAAAAAAATATAAAATCAAATCCGCAAAAAGTTGCAATAAAATTAGAGACATTTTTTGATTCAGCTCAAATTTTCGCCAAAATCTTAATTTTTTTTCATTTTATTCTACTGATACAAATATTTTTCACCAAACAAATGACGGAGTTTGCTGTTTTTATTGTTTATTTATTGCGGTTTTATGCCGATTTTAAAAATAAACCTTTAATTAATAACTTATGCTTCACAACAATTACGGCCAAATCATTCAGAACCGTTTTCGTTCTGAACTCATGCGGACGATTGTGGCAATTGTAGCGATTTGTTTTTCGCTAAATGGATGGGCCCAATCGTACGCCGTCAAAGGAAAAGTAACTGACAACAATGGTCAGCCTATCCCTGGGGCTACGGTACAAGTAGCAGGAACTTCGCTCGGAACGACTGCCAATGTAGAAGGTGATTTTTCGCTTAATGTAAGTGGTAATGTCAAAATTACGTTCAGCGCGGTAGGCTACAGCACAGTGACACGGGAGGTTTCTTCGAGCCAATCTATCGTCAATGTTTCGCTTCGAGAAGACCAAATGAACCTCGACGAAGTTGTTGTGACGGGTTCTACCATTCGGGCCGAGCGCCGACAACTCGGTAACGCAATTACGACGATTAAGGCGGATAACCTCGAAAAAACAGGCTCACCCAACCTTGTAAGCGCCCTGCAAGGGAAAATTCCAGGCGCACAAATCACCCAAAACTCAGGCGACCCCGCAGGAGGAATTACGGTACGTTTGCGCGGGGTGAAATCCATCCAAGGAAGTTCTGACCCGCTGTATGTCATTGACGGTGTAATTATTAACAACGAAACGTCACCTGCTTCTCAGTTGGCACTTTCGCTCGGCAACCAAGCGCCAAGTACTGCGCTCGGTACCAACCGTTTGGCCGATATTAACCCCAGCGATATTGAGTCTTTAAACGTTATCAACGGTGCTGCCGCGGCCGCTCAATACGGTTCGCGGGCTGCCAACGGGGTAGTGATTATTACAACCAAGCGTGGAAAGTCGGGGGCGCCAAAAATCAACTTTACCACGAGCTTTTCTTCCAATGAGCTTCGCAAAGGTGTTTTCATTTCTACCTTGGGTAAACAATTTGGTTTCAAAGACTTGCGCCTTCACACCATTGGCGTAATTAGTGCTGCACAAAGCGCCGCCAACCCTACCATGACGACCACGGGCATCGTTCGCGACGGAGCCACTTCTTTGTTGGCTTCTAACTTGGTGGACGTAACGCGTTACAATTATTTTGATCAAATTTTCCGTACAGGTTTTGGCAACGACAATACGCTTTCGATTTCGGGCGGAACGGATCGTACGCAGTATTTTGTGTCGGCATCTTACATGAAAAACGAAGGAATTGTCAAGGGCGTCGATTTTCGTCGGGCGAGTTTACGGGCACGCGTTGACCAACGTCTCAACAATTGGGCAAAACTATCGGCGGGCTTGAATTATTCAAATAGCTTTTCCAACGAAAAAGCCAACGGAAACGTGTTTTATAGCCCGATAAACTCGGTAACTATCACCAACAACATCTACGACATCACCCAGCGCGACGCCGCAGGTAACTTGTTGGCGGTTGAGCCTACCCGCGTCAACCCACTCACGACCGTAGAAACCATGAAATTTACGCAAGCCGTCAGCCGTACTATCGCTGATGCTCAATTGAACCTTACGCCAGTCAAAGGTCTTGGCATCGACTGGGTTGTTGGGGTGGATACTTACGGGCAGTTGGGTAAAAACTATATTCCGCCGTATCCTTATCAAGCCGTGGCTGGTCTTCCCGCCGAGCGTTATCCTGATGGTTTTGCGGCCAACGCCAACAACAACGTGACGCAGTTTAACAGCGACATCAACGCTACCTACGAAACCGAACTTAGCAGTTCTCTCAAATTAAACGCCGCTGCTGGTTTCAACTACCAGTTCTACCAATCGGATTTTACCCGTGCCAGTGGTTTGAACACCGCGCCTTTCATCGAAACCGTCAGCGGAACTGCTAGTACGACCGTCACGGCAGGTTATGGCCTCGACCGTTACAATTTGAGTGGATTTTTTGTACAAGCGACCTTGGGTTACAAAAACTTAGCCTTCGTTACGGCTGCCGTTCGCCGCGACCGTTCGTCGAAGTTTTCTCCGAGCGAAACCAACCAGACTTATCCTAAATTGAGCGGTAGTTTGGTCGTTTCTGACCTTGAGTTTTGGAAAAATAGCAATTTGGCCAACGTTTGGGATGGTTTCAAACTTCGGGCATCGTACGGGCAAGCGGGGAACTTGACAGGGATTGGAAGCTATAGTCGTTTTTGGCAGTTTAGTCCAGTACCTTTCCTTGGCAAAAACACCATCATTCCTGGCGCTACATTGGCCAACCCTCGCGTACGTCCTGAACGCATGGACGAAATCGAAGTGGGTGCCGACCTTTCGTTCTTGAAAAGCCGACTCAATTTGGGAATTTCGGTCTATAACCAACAAATCAAGGACTTGGTAGTGAACCGTGAATTAGCTCCTTCAACGGGTGGAACGGGCATTGTGAACAACGTAGGAACGATGGAAAACAAAGGTTTTGAGATTAGCTTAAACGCCTTGGCAGTGAAGAAAAAAGACTTCTCGGCCGATTTCACCGTTCTTTACAACCAAAACCGCAACAAAGTATTGGATATTGACCAAGGGAATCCATTGATTTCAACACTTACCATTGGCAACTCAGCGGGCGCTCCTGTTTTCTTGATTGAAGGCCAGCCTGCCAGCGTATTCTACGGTTTCCCGTACGCTCGTAATACCGACGGAAGTTTGTTGTTGACCAAACAAAATCTTCCACAACGCGAAATGGGTACTCAAAACACGACAGACCCAACGCAATATACCGTGAGCCGTAACGCCGACGGACAACCTTCTGGGGCTTTTGTTCGTACAGTGATTGGTAATCCAAACCCCAAATGGACAGGCTCGTTCAGTGGTAATTTGACCTACAAAAAACTTGGTTTGCGTTTCTTGCTGGATGCGGTTCAAGGTTTCCAAGTGTTCAATGCTGATAAGCGTACGCGCAACAACGTGGGAATTGGCGACATTGCCGAAGCAGAAATGTTGGGAACTTTACCTCGTGGTTACGTATTTTCGTTGGTCAACATCGAAGAATACCGTGTCGATGAAGGAGGCTTTACCAAATTGCGCGAATTAGCCCTTACGTATCAGCTTCCTAAATTCAGGGGAATCAACAATTGGAGTGTATCACTCGTGGGTCGTAACTTGATTTCATGGGATAAATACAATGGTTTTGACCCCGAAACAAACGCAGGTAACAACAGCGACATTTTGCGCGGGGTGGACTTCGGAAACGTCCCTATTCCACGTACTTACCAGCTCCAGTTGAATTTATCTTTCTAACGCGAAACCTGTACTTCAATGAAAAAGACGATATTATATACACTTTTGGTGGGAACGATGCTGACGGCCACTTCCTGCGACCAAGAATACCTCAACCCGAGTGCCGCCAGCGAAACCCAAGTAACTACCGACATCAACGGGCTCATTACGCTCTGCAATGGTCTCCAATACCGCTACTCAAGCACCCGTGCGGGGGTTATTTACACAGCCATTACGGCAAGTGGACTTTCTACCAAAGAACTCACAGTATTGAACGCAGGAAACGGAGACGAAGAGCAACTTCGGATTGGAGGAGCAAACGTCACTCCCAACAACGGTATTTTGCGCAACCTTTGGGCGCAAAATCAATTGGTAAAAGCCAATGCGGATCTTATTTTAAAAAGCGTAGCTACGGTATCTGGTGATGCTGGCACAAAAAGTGGAATTACGGCCTACGCTTCTATTTTTAGGGCATTGGCGTTGGGAACTATCGCTCAATTTTGGGAAAAACTCCCCGTTACCACAGGCGATAATGCAGTGTTTGTCACGCGAGATGACGCCTTGAAAGAAGCCATTCGCACGCTCGAAACCGCCGCTACTACGCTTACTGCTACGCCTGTCTCTTCTACTTTCACTTTACGTATTGTGGCAGGGGTGGATTTAGCCAATACCATTCAAGCGTTGATTGCGCGCTATAGCCTCATGGTAGGCGACAATGCCAAAGCTTTAGCCGCAGCGAACAAAGTAGATTTGACCAAAAAATCATCGTTTAACTTTGACGATGCAACTCAGAATCCCATGTTCTTCAACACTTTCGGAAACCGTAACGTTACAGAACCTGTTAACGCCACGCTAGGTTTACCCGAAGCACTTCGCCCCGTTGCCGCAGACAAGCGCTTGGCATTTTACTTGTCAAATCCAGCGGGAGTCGCTAGTGGAGGTATTAACTTAGGTCGCGCCAGTTTCTTTACCGCCAACAATGCCGCGATTCCTGTTTATTTACCAGGTGAAATTCAGCTAATTAAGGCCGAAGCAAGTGCCCGTACCAACGATTTGGTAGGTGCTACGACCGCTTTAAACGCCGTTTTAACCAAAACGACCGATGCGTGGGGCATAGGAGCGGGGCTTCCTGCTTACTCGGGTGCCAACACCGCCGATGCGTTACTAACCGAAATTTACCGTCAGCGTTGCATAGAGTTGTTTTTGTCAGGATTAAAATTGGAAGATAGCCGTCGCTTTAATCGTTTGGCTCCCGTTGCGGGTAATGCCGCTTCGCAAGTAGAGCGTACCCGCACTTTTTATCCGTATCCGTTGATTGAGAAAGATAATAACCGTGCCAACACGCCTGCTGATCCTGCTATTTAGTACGAATCACAGATTTTGAGATTCGTCGGGTTGTGAGCAACCCTCTACATAAAAAAGCCCTGACTCATCATCAGGGCTTTTCTATGCTATAACGGCTAACTACTCCATTACTGCAACATCAAATAGGCTTTGATAAACTCGTCCAAGTCGCCGTCCATTACTCCCTGAACATCAGAGGTTTCTACGCCCGTTCGGACGTCTTTTACCAATTTGTAAGGGTGCATGACGTAGTTACGAATTTGAGACCCCCACTCAATTTTCTTTTTAGAAGCTTCCACTTCGGCGCGGGCCGCGTTTCGTTTTTCTACCTCAATTTGATACAATTTCGATTTCAACAAACGCATGGCCAAATCGCGGTTGAGGTGCTGACTCCGCTCTTGCTGGCACTCAATCATCAAGCCCGAAGGTCTGTGACGAAGCCGAACGGCCGTTTCCACTTTATTGACGTTTTGTCCACCAGCTCCTCCCGAACGGTAGGTATCCCATTCAATATCGGCAGGGTTTACTTCGATTTCGATGCTATCGTCAATCAACGGATACGCATACACCGAAGCAAACGAAGTGTGGCGGCGGGCGTTGGAATCAAACGGCGAAATACGCACCAAACGGTGTACGCCGTTTTCTGATTGCAAATAACCATAGGCTTGCGGCCCATCTATCTGAATCGACGCCGACTTAATCCCTGCCCCGTCTCCCTCTTGGTAGTCGATTTGGGTTACTTTATAGCCGTGTTTTTCGGCCCAGCGCACGTACATCCGATACAGCATATCCGCCCAATCTTGGCTTTCAGTCCCACCTGCCCCCGAGTTAATTTCGAGGACTGCATTAAGCTGATCTTCTTCGTTGGAGAGCATTTTTTTGAGCTCGACCTCTTCCAACACCTTCAATAAGGCTTGGTATTCGGCTTCAACCTCCGTTTCGGTGGCTTCGCCTAGCTCAAAAAACTCTTGAAGTGTTTCCAAGTCGCCAAGGCGTTCTTCTACCGATTCATATCCTTCGGTCCATCCTTTCAAGCCCCGAACCTCCTTCATGGTTTGTTCGGCCTTGGTATTGTCGTTCCAAAATTCAGGTTGGTTCTGAATTTGTTGTAATTCTGTTAATCGTTCTTTCTTAGTATCGTAGTCAAAGATACCCCCTCAAAGCCGAAACGCGGGCTTTCAAGTCTTTCAACTGTTCTGTGGTCATCGAATATTTATTTCAATTTATTATTTCTTCACGATAACCCCATCCGCCACAAACGTCAATTCGCGCTTGGCTTCGGTGATTTTCGCAATTTCTTCCTTACTTTTTCCTGCATCCTCAGCATAGTGTTGCAATTCAGCAACCGAAGTTGTCTTCATTTTGGCTTCACCGTCAATCACGACAGTTTTGCCCGCAATATCTTTGGGGACAAAAAAACCATAGTCTTTGAACGACACACGCATGGTTTGCCCGTCGGCAGTTTTCACTTTCATCCAGCAGCCTTTTGCTTGGCACACCGACTCCACCGTACCAGTTACTTTGGCCGTCATTTTTTCTTTGCTTCCCATTTTTTTAGGAAGTTCAGTCGCCGCTACGGCTCCTTTATCGCTGATTTTTTCGCCAAAATAGCTATCACTTTGCGCAAATGCTCCCAAAGCAAATGCGGCAAACAAGGTTGTTAAGAGTACTTTTTTCATGGTAATTCTAGTCGATAAAACAATTGATGAAATGACAAATTTTCTTCAAAACTATATAATTTTTGGTGATGTTCGTTAAAAAATCCCGTCAAAAAAGTCTATATCTTTCTCTGCCTTAGGAATTTTGTAACCTTTCAAAAACTCTTTTAAAACCAACTGACTTCCAAACGCTTTTACATCATTTTTAATACTAGCAGCCTCACTTTTAAATTCTCTAATGTCCTGTTCAAGCGATAGACGGAGTCGGTGAATATTACTCACAATATAGTCAGGTTTACCGCTCATTTGAGCAACCTTCGAAATCATAGTTTCTAGCTCATAACTCAGTTCTTCAGCCTGTTCGCGTAGGAGTTTATTGTAATTTTTCAGGTGGCTTTCGGCCATATTTTCAATGTGGTTTTGGTCGATTCGATCAAACTCCAACTGCAAACGCAACAGCCCCAATAAATCATTTTTTTCGTATGCTTCCGTAACGCGGTGCATGATTTGAGTTTTGCGTTCGCGTTCGTCGGCATCGGGCTCACGATCTGGGTGAAAAGCTTTGACCAAATCCATGTAAATTGTCCGCACTGATTTGGTAATGTTGCGAGCTTCCAACTCTTTCTTTTTTTCTTTTTCTTGCTGCTTTTTACTTTTCGGACGTTTGGCTTTTCGTTCTTCAGCTTGGCGTTGCTCTTGCTCAAACTCGTCTTGTTTTTCAGCGATTTTTTTGTCCATCAGCTCCTGAAGCTTTTCAGGATTTGTTATATCAATGTCTTCATCGATTTCAATGCCAAACATTGAAAAAATTCCCTTTAGCTGTTCGGCCGCTAGTTCGTTGACTTGCTCGTTTTCTTCTTCGTACGATGTCTCGTTGTATTTATCGTAAATCGGAATCAACTCCTCCATGCCTCCGTATTCAATCACATCGTGCGCAAGTTCACAAATGAGGAACGTGAGTTTTTTCTGTTCTCTTTTTTTGAAGTAACCAGAATCGTGCGCGCGGTCAAAACACTTCACCAACTCTGCTTTCTGGACATAATATTCTTTCCGAACGGGTGCAAGTGCGCCGTGAAGACGTTGGTTGACTTCATCGACTCCAGCACGATACTCGGCAATCTCTTGTTCCAGCTTTTCTATCTTTTTGATGAGTCGGTTAAACTCCTTCTGAACTTTTGATTGTTCGGTTTTCTCTTTAGTGATTTGAATAATCTTTGCCATCAGTCAAGGGAAGAATGGGGTGAATTTTTAACGACTCAAACTGTTGGGGTGTTGTTTACGAAGCACCAGCGAAATCAATAAAATAGGCATTACGACGAGCATCAACGTAAATCGAAACTCATCAAAAATGAAACTTGAAGGCTCAAGTTTATCTATGTCGGCCAGTTTTTGTTGAAAACTTTCATTGCCCCATACTTTTATCGCTTCCGCTTTGTTGACCAACAACGATTGGCGTAAAATACCTTGGTAGTGGGTCAATGCTTTTGGGGAAAAGTAAAAATACAGGCTCGATAAATAGCCACATACCAACGCACCCGTAATCCACACTACGTAGCCAATCGAGATTCCTTCCCACATGTGTAGGTAGCCTTGCCCGACCTTCTTACGGTAATACCAAGTGGCAGCAGCAATGATAATAGCAAAAAAACCGACGTCGAGCGCTCGGCTTGTGCTTGAGAATTTTTCTAGGCTCTGAACGAGCAAAAAGAACAAAAAGCAAACCACGCCTGCAATCAGTCCGAAGAATAACGGGAGCTTGAGCAATGGCTTATTGAAGAAGTTAATCACACTTTGCATAGGTTATCCACAAAGTTATCCACATTTTTCCACCATTCCTTGGTTGATAACATAGACGGCTTTGCCTTTAAATTGAGTACCAAAAAACGGTGAATTCTTTGATTTAGAACGAGTTTCCTTAAAAATCCATTCCAAATCGGGGTTAAAAATGGTAAAATTGGCTACGTTGGCTTCCAAAATCGCTACTGAAGGCAAACGTAAAATAGCACGGGGCTGATGGGTAAGTTTTCCTATCAGTTGATCCAGCGGTACTTGGGTATTGTGGGTGTTAAGTACTGCAAAAGCCGTTTCTAACCCAATAATTCCAAATTCGGCCAAATCAAACTCCAAACTCTTAGACTCTTCATCTTGGGGATTATGATCCGACACCACAGCGTCGATGGTGCCGTCAGCCAATCCTTCCCAAATCGCTTCGATATCCGATTGTGCTCTAAAAGGCGGGTTGACCTTATAATTCGTGTCAAAATTCAGCAAGGCCGAATCGTCAAACGCAATTTGGTGCGCTGCCACGTCACAAGACACGGGGTAGCCCTTGGCTTTCGCCGCCCGAATCAGTTCCACCGTAGTCGCCGTCGAAATCGTCGAGAAGTGTAGGAGGGGAACTTCACTTTTAATGCCCATGTATTCGAGCATTTTAAGGTCGCGCATGACCATAAGTTCCTCCGCAATGGTGGGAATCCCCCTCATTCCAAGCAACGTACTCACTTCGCCTTCGTTCATTTGCCCAAACACGGTCAAATCGTAATCTTCGGGGCGATTCATCAACACTCGGTCAACCTGTTGCAAATATTGCAACGATTTCAACAGAATATGCGTGTTGTAAATAGGGTGCGAACCATCCGAAAAAGCCACCGCTCCCGCGTACGACAGGTCAATCATTTCGGTAAAATCTTTCCCTTCACAGCTTTTTGTAACCGCACCAATCGGGTGTACATTCACCACTTGTCCCAAAGCCCTATGTTTGACGTACACAAGGGTATCTTTCGAGTCGAGGGCAGGTTTGGCGTTGGGTAATACTGCAATGTCAGTAAAGCCACCTACCGCCGCCGCTGCACAAGCCGAGCGCAAGTCTTCTTTTTGCTCATACCCTGGGTCATAGGCATGAACACGCATATCCACCCAGCCAGGTGAAATATGCCAATTTTCGCCTTCAAGTACTTGGGCATTGGCCACCTCGATGTGGTCAGCAATCTGAGATATTTGGCCATTTTCTACCAAAATATCTTTTATTTGCCCATTGTAAGGCGAGTGAGTATCAGTAATTTTTACAGAACGAATCAGTAACATTTTTTTATCAACTTTCTTGGCTCCCCGTTGGGAATAGGGCTAAAAAAAAGCCCCTTTCGGAGCTTGTTCTTATTCGCCAATCAATTCTTTATAGGCTTCTACAGAGAGTAAGTCATCGGTTGAGCCAGTTATTTTAACACGAATCATCCAACCTTCACCGTAAGGATCAGAGTTGACCAAATCTGGATCAGCTTCCAAAGCTGCATTAAATTCAAGAATTTCTCCTGAAACGGGCAAATAAAGGTCAGAAACGGTTTTTACGGCTTCTACTGTTCCAAATAATTCACCTTCATTGATGGTTTCGCCGACGGTGTTAATGTCAACATAAACAATATCACCCAATTCTCTTTGGGCAAAATCAGTAATACCTACAACGGCAGTACCGTCGCTTTCAAGGCGAATCCACTCGTGGTCTTTGGTGTACTTAAGCTCTGCTGGAAATGTCATGGTTTGTTGAGGCTTTTCGTTTTGGCTGCTAAATTAGGGGATTCACCCTTTAAATCAAAAACCAATCTTAATAAGCCCCCAATGAAGCATGTCCAAAAATGACTTTGAGTTGTAAAACAAGAGAATAGCCTACTCCTTGTCTTTGGTAGTATGGGTAATAAATTTCCTTTCTAATGAAACAATTATACGCTGTACTATTCGGGCTTTTTTCGTGTGCCGCCCTTGGCCAAACGCCTTTGCGCCGCGCCGAAAGTTATTTCGGCTTGCATTTTGATTTCCATGCGACTTTGCAAGACACTCTCATCGGTAAAACCCTTACCGACAAGATGATAGATTCACTTTTAACAAAAGTGAAGCCCGATTTTATTCAAGTAGATTGCAAGGGGCACTCAGGGGTTACGAGTTATCCGACCAAGGTAGGAAACCCTCCCAAGCGGGTCGAAAAAGACATTTTAAAACTCTTTCGAGAAGTTACCCTGCGCCGAGGCGTAGCGTTGTACGTTCACTACTCAGGTGTGTGGGATGATGAAGCTGTAAAACATCATCCTCATTGGGCACGGATTGATTCAGAAGGCAAACCAGACCGCCAAAAAGCCTCGCTCTGGAGCGCTTACGCCGATAGTTTGCTCATTCCACAGTTGAAAGAAATTAGCGATTATGGCGTCAACGGCGTATGGGTCGATGGCGACTGCTGGGCAACCAACCCCGATTATTGCCAAGCTGCGATCGACGAATTTCGGTTTATCACAGGCATCCAAGACATTCCCCGAAAAAAAACCGACCCTCATTACGACAAGTGGTTGGAATTTCACCGCGATGCCTTCCGTCGGTACGTCCGCAAATATACCGATGCCCTTCACGCTTACAACCCTCGTTTTCAGGTAGCAAGCAATTGGTCTTTTTCGGCCATGATGCCCGAAAAGGTCGATATAAACGTCGATTTTTTATCGGGCGATACCGAACCCCTCAACGGAGCCAACCAATCGGCTTTTCAGGCGCGTTGTTTGGCTCCTCAGGGCAAACCGTGGGACTTGATGTCGTGGAGTTTTGGGTACGGATGGGAAGACCAAGTAAAATCACCCAAAAACGCCATTCAACTTTCGCAGGAAGCCGCCCAAGTGATCTCGATGGGAGGTGGCTTTCAAGCCTACTGGACCCAAGAACGCGACGGAAGTTTGCCTACTTTTTCGTACCAAACCATGAGTGACTTGGCGAAGTTTTGCCGCCAACGGCAGCCTTTTACCCAGCAAACCAAGCCCATCCCGCAAGTAGCCTTGCTTTACTCCAATGTGGGGTACAAAAGTCAGCTAACGACCGTTTACAACACTGGCGATGGCAAACAGCAACCCATGATTGGCACCCTCAATGCACTATTGTACAGCCAATTGCCCACCGAAATTTTGCAAGAACATCACTTGAAGGGGCGTACTCAGGCGTACCCACTCATTGTAGTTCCTGAATGGAAAATTATTGACAAAACCCTCCAAGATGAACTAATCGAATACGTGCGCCAAGGCGGAAATTTGCTCGTGATTGGCAGTGAAACGGTCAAATTATTTGAAGTTCCATTAGGCGTTCGTCTTGGTGCTTCTACCAAAACCATTTCCAATTGGGGCTTTGACCAACTTCTGACGGGTACCAAAGCTACCTTTCGCCCTTTTGAACCACTTTCGGGTACTCAGACGTTTGGTCAATGGTTTTCGGGCGGCGACCTCCGTTTTGGAGAAGGCCCTGTTGCTTCCATCGCTTCTTTTGGAAAGGGGAAAATCGCGGGCATTTATTTTAATTTTGGAGAACAACATTTTAAGCGAGAAACCTACGTCGGAAGAGACTTTTTAGGTACATTGGCCAAACAATTGTTTCAACCCCAAGTAACCGTGAGTGGCTCAAAATACGTAAACGTAGCCCTCAACCAAAAACAAGGAACTACTTACGTAAACCTCATCAATATGGCAGGAAACCATGCCAACAAAGCCATCCATGCCAGTGACGAAATTCCCCCTTTGTCTAATCTAAAGATAACTGTAAAAGCGCCCGTTCGCCCCAAACAAGTCATGCTTCAACCCGAAAATAAGCCGATTCCGTTTGCGTATAAAAACGGAGAAATTACCTTTACCATAAGCAAATTAGACATTCACTCCATCGTCGCCATCAAACCATGATTTTGTTACAAGCTTCTTCCGATTGGGCCGCCTTTATTGGACGTTTTCACCCTGTATTGGTGCATTTACCCATTGGATTTTTACTCCTAGCGGGGCTGCTCGAACTGGGACGCTTGACCAATAAGGTAGAAGTAAAAGACTCGACGATTTCGTTTATCTTGTTTTGGTCAGCCATTGGAGCTACAGCATCGTGCATTGCGGGCTATTTGTTGTCTTTGGGAGGAGGTTATGAAACCGAACTGCTCGAAGAACACAAATGGCAAGGAATTTGGGTGGCCGTCGCTTCGTGGGTTGCGTGGGTTTCTAAAACCGATTTGTTGTTTCAAAATTTCAAATTGGGTGGGCTTTTGTACCTTCCTGCCTTGGCAATAGGCGGTCTTTTTACAATGGTCGCAGGGCATCATGGCGGTTCTCTTACGCATGGTGAAGGCTATCTCACCCAAGAAACACCCGAACCCTTTCGGGCGTGGGCGGGCATAGAACCCAAAACTGAAAAAGGGAGCGATGAAATTAAGCCCATTGCCGATGTCAACAATGCCTTGGTCTATCAAGACATCGTCAACCCTATTCTAAAAGCAAGGTGTGTTCAGTGCCACAACGCAAAAAAATCCAAGGGCGATTTGCGAATGGATGAAATAGAATTATTGAAAAAAGGGGGAGAAAATGGTCCCGCTTTTATTGCAGGAAAATCCGAAGAAAGTGAACTCATTAAGCGCTGTTTGCTCCCGCTAGAAGACGAAAATCACATGCCCCCCAAAGGAAAAACCCAACTTTCGGAAGGGCAAGTGGCTATTTTATCTTGGTGGATTGATCAAGGAGCGCCCGTGGACAAAAAAGTGGCAGAACTCAAAACAACCGACGCCGTTAAACCCGCGTTGGCAGCCCTCAGTAAACCGCAGTCTGCCGAAGGTAACGCATCTTCTTCTAGCCAAAAAGATGAATTAGCGTCTCTTAATGTCTCCGCTCCCAATGCCAACGACATCGAAGCCCTCAAAAAAGTAGGCGTTTTGGCTACTCCCATTGCCACAGGCAGCCATCTGTTAGACATCAACGCCGTCAATGCTAGTAGTCTAACAGATAGCCAACTTGCACTTTTGGAACCTCTTAGCGAACAAATCGTTTGGTTAAAACTAAACAATACTCGTATCACCGACCAAGCTGCAAGCACCCTCAGCCAACTCAAAAATTTACAAAAATTACATCTTGAAAATACAGCTATTTCAGACGCTTCACTTCAAAAAATCAAGGACTTACCTCGTCTAACATACCTCAATTTAGTGGGTACAAAAATCACCGACCAAGGACTTAAAGAACTCGCCGCTGCTAAAAAATTGACCAGCCTTCACCTTTGGAAAACCAACGTAACTGAAGCAGGCGTGAGCGCTTTGAAACAAGCTAATGCTGCTTTAGAAATCACCACAGGTATTACCGAGCAACAAATTGCTGAGTTTGTCAAAGTGGGTCAAAGCGCTCCCAAACCTGAGGAAGTCAAGAAAAAATAATCATTCGTTTAAAATTGCCACAACGCGCGCGGGGGCGGCCGATGCCCCCACAATTTTAAGCGGAAATACACACACTTTAAAGCCCGTTGGCGGCAATGCGCCCAGATTGACCAGTTGTTCGATGTGACAGTATTCCTTTTCTCGTCCCACTAGGTGCGCTTGCCAAAACAAATCACGATTGCCCGATTCTTTGGCTTTTTGAATCATGTAGCGCATGGGTAAATCCCAGCCCCATTGGTCAATACCCATGACTTTGATTCCTTGGTCAATAAGCCATTCGGTTGCCTCTTTGCTCATACCCGTTCCTACGTCAGCAAATTGCTTTGTTCCATTGAATTTATCGCGCCCTGTTTGGATGAGTACAATCATACCTGCCTGCAAAGAAACACCTTTCTTAGTTAGGTATTCTTGTATATCCTTCAATGTGATGATATCAAAATCTGCTTTGTGAGTCATATCAATAACCACGCCGTCGCCGTAGCACCATTCCAATGGTATTTCATCAATGGTTTTGGCAGGCTGTCCAGCCACAGTTGGGTAATAATGCCAAGGCGCATCAAGGTGCGTAGTCGCATGAACTCCCATATGTTTAATAGTGTCATCTGCCCAGCCGACAAAATCCTTGGGGAACAGTCGGAAAGGTAAACCGAGAAAGCGAATCAGCCACCGAGCGGCTTTATGAGGTTTATGTTTAATTTTTACCCGCATAAACCAAGGGTCTTCGGCATTAAAGCGAATTGGTTTGGAAAGGTCTATAATTCGTGGCATATCAGTGAGAAACGTGTTTTTTTTGGGTTCGATATTAAGCATATTTAAGGTTTTTTTTAAAGATTAGTCGTTTTTATTTCTTTGCAATTTCCTATAAAAAAGCCTTAATTTGGGTTGAGTTTTCATTCTTTGCTTTACCTCTTACATTTTTATTGATGAACCCCCAAGATTCGTTCAGAATCGTCGTCTTAGGTGGCGGCGAAAGTGGCGTTGGCGCGGCCTTATTGGCTCAAGCCAAAGGTTTTGACGTATTTTTATCGGATAAGGGCTCCCTTACCGAGGAATATCGGGGTATTCTGGCTGCAAATAATATACCATTTGAAGAAGGCAAACATACCGAAACTATTATTCTTTCGGCAAAAGAAGTAATAAAAAGTCCAGGTATTCCTGACAAAGTGCCGTTGATTAAAAAATTATATGAACAAGGCACACCCGTTATTTCTGAAATTGAGTTTGCATCACGTTATACAAAAGCGAAAAAAATTGCGATTACGGGCAGCAATGGTAAAACAACAACGACTTTATTGATTTATCACCTTCTTAAATCAGCAGGCATCAATGTTGGATTAGCAGGAAATATCGGTGAGAGTTTCGCCAAACAAGTCATCGACGATACCTTCGACTGGTTTGTGCTCGAACTTAGCAGCTTTCAGTTGGACAATATGTACGAGTTCAAAGCTGATGTCGCGGTTTTACTCAACATTACGCCCGATCACCTCGACCGTTACGAATATACTTTCCAAAAGTACGTCGATTCCAAATTTCGTTTGTTACAAAATCTCCAAGCAAGCGACGATTTTATTTATTTCATTGACAACGAACCTATTGCCCTAGAACTTGGCAAGAAATCATTCAATGTCAACCACTTACCTATTTCTTTCTTGAAAAAAGAAAAGAATGGCGGTTTTTTTCAGGAAGGAATTTTGCATCTCACTCGCAATACACGTACTTTTGATATAAACGCAAACGAGTTGCCCATCAAAGGACCTCACAATGCTATAAACGCGATGGCCGCAACTTTGGCGTCTATGGCAGTAGGATTGACCGATGAGCAAATCAAGAATGGATTGCTGACATTCCAAAATGCGGCCCACCGCTTGGAACCCGTAGCCGAAATCAACGGAATCAGTTTCGTTAATGATTCGAAAGCCACCAACGTCGATTCCGTTTTTTATGCGTTAAATAGCTTTGATACCCCTATAATTTGGATAGCTGGCGGACTTGACAAAGGCAACGATTATACCCAAATCGAACCTTTGGTACGCCAAAAAGTAAAAGCCCTTATCTGTCTGGGCAAAGATAACAGCAAACTTCTCTCGTTTTTCGCTTCTATTGTCCCCGTAGTCATTGAGACACAGGACGTTAAAGAAGCGGTACAGTACGCGCTGTCGTTTGGTCAACCAAATGACGTCGCCCTTCTATCTCCAGCATGCGCTAGTTTTGATTTGTTCAACAACTACGAAGACCGTGGTGAACAGTTCAAAGCGACTGTACGAAGTTTTATTTCCTAACTCACATTTAGAAAGATGAACAAGAACGAGATGAACACGGGGACGATTCGCCCTTCTACATTAGAGCATTGGGACAATATCAAAAATTGGTTGAGTAGAAACCTCAAAGGCGACGTCGTCATTTGGGTCATTGTTGCCATTTTGTCGCTTGTGAGCTTATTGATTGTTTACAGCGCTACGGGTACACTCGCGTATCAACGTGGAGGTGGTTATCCAGAGGCATTTTTATTGAAACACATTTTTTATACCAGCATGGGGCTGTTCGTGATGTGGTGGGTTCACCGCGTCAATTACACCTACTTTTCTCGTCTTTCACGAGCGGCACTTCTCATTTCCATTCCTTTATTGATTTTAGTAAAAGTAGCAGGGGTTACCATCAACGGCGCGACGCGTTGGTTGGCCATTCCTGGGACAGGTTTTACTGTTCAGCCAGCCGATTTTGCCCGTTTAGCCCTTATTGCGAACCTCGCTGCGATGCTCGCCAAACGCCAGCGCGTTGAATACAGTTGGCAGGTATTTGGTAAAATGATTTTGTGGGTAGGTATTATTTGTTTTTTCATCGCCCTTACCAGTACCTCCACCGCCGTATTGCTTGGACTATCTTGCTTTTTAATGTTCTATATCGGACGAGTTCCTGGTAAATATCTGATGGCCATGATTGTTGCCATCGGCCTCACTGGTGGACTCGGACTTGTGGCTGGTCAACGACTTGAAACAGCGATTGGACGTATTGAGCGTTTCCTCGACAATGACGAATACCAAGCAAAACAAGGGTTTATTGCCATTGCCAACGGCGGTACTTTCGGCCAAGGACTTGGCAACAGTCACCAACGCAATTACCTTACCCAAGCTTATTCCGATTTTATTTATGCCATTATCATCGAAGAATATGGTCTTGTCGGAGGGGTTTTTATCATGTTTCTCTACGCAATTTTACTTGTGAGGGGAGTCCAAAACATTGGAGGTACCAATCGAGCCTTCGGCGGGCTATTGTCCGCAGGGCTCACATTAAGTATTGGTTTACAAGCATTTACTAATATGGCTGTCGCTGTAGGGGCTTTCCCAGTTACTGGCCAACCACTACCTCTTCTCAGTATGGGAGGAACATCTGTATTCTTTACCTGTATCTCGGTCGGAATCATCCTCAGTGTAAGCAGAGGTGAAACAGACGAAAGTACTATTTAAGAGAACCTATGAAGAAAGTAATCATAAGCGGAGGAGGTACTGGAGGGCATATTTACCCTGCCATCGCCATTGCCAATTCCTTAAAAGCCATTGATCCTTCCATTCAGATTTTGTTTGTGGGAGCATTGGGGAAAATGGAGATGGAAAAAGTACCCAAAGCAGGTTATGAAATCATTGGCCTGCCTATTTCGGGGATAAAACGTGAGCTTTCGGCCGATAATCTTTCGTTTCCTTTCAAACTAACGCGTAGTTTGTTGAAAGCCAGAAGCATTATCAAAAGCTTTCAGCCCGACATTGCCATTGGCGTGGGAGGCTTTGCCAGTGGGCCATTGTTAATGGTTGCTTCCTTGATGGGCATTCCGACGCTTATTCAGGAACAAAATTCGTACGCAGGAATTACCAATAAACTCTTGGCAAAACGTGCCAAGGCCATTTGTGTAGCGTACCCCAACATGGAGGCTTTTTTTCCAAAAAACAAGCTCAAACTAACAGGCAATCCCGTTAGGAACGACATAGTGAATAGTACCAATAAACGCGAATTAGCCTATGAGCGTTTTGGGTTGCAACCTAACCACAAGACATTACTCGTCATTGGTGGGAGTTTGGGAGCAAAAACCATCAATGAAAGCATCGAAGCTGGCCTGAAAATAATTATAGATTCGGGCTACCAAGTGCTTTGGCAAACAGGCAAGCCTTATGCAGAACGTGCAAAAGCGGCAGTAGAGGCCCTAAAAACGCCCTATGCTCAGGCTTTTGATTTTATCTATGAAATGGACTTGGCCTATGCCCTTGCCGACGTAGTGGTATCTAGGGCTGGTGCATTGTCGGTATCTGAGTTATGTTTGGTTGAGAAACCAGCTATTTTGGTTCCTTTCCCTTACGCATCTGAAGACCATCAAACCAAAAATGCGATGAGCTTGGTAGAACAAAACGCGGCACTTTTGGTGAAGGACAAAAACGCCAAAGACGAACTTGTTCAAACTACGTTGCGGTTGTTACAGGATGTCGATAAACAACAAGAATTAAGCAAAAACATCAAAAAACTAGCGAAACCTAACGCGGCAAAAGAAATTGCAGAAACCGTACTAAGTCTGATTTAAGATGAATATTCAACATTTCAAATATATCTACTTTCTTGGCATCGGAGGCATCGGTATGAGTGCATTGGCGCGTTGGTTCAACATCAACGGCTTTGCAGTAGCTGGCTATGACCGCACTGCGACTGCCCTCACCGACACCTTGGAAAAGGAAGGAATTTCGGTTCATTTCGACGACGATATTGCGCACATTTCTGCGGATTTTTTGAAGGAACCCGCCCAAACATTGGTCGTATTTACCCCTGCTATCCCAGCCGATCATTCGGAGTATAATTATTTTAAACAGCATGGGTTTATCCTTCAAAAGCGTTCTCAGGTTTTGGGTTTAATCGCGGGTGGAATGTTTACGATTGGGGTAGCGGGAACCCACGGGAAAACGACGACCTCTTCCATGACAGCGCATATTTTGCGGCATTCGGGCATCAATTGTGCCGCTTTTTTGGGTGGAATCACGCAAAATTATGGTACCAATATGTTGCTAAATGAACCAACAGATGAATTAAAAAATGTACCATGTGTTGTCGAAGCCGACGAATTTGATCGGTCTTTTTTGACCCTTTTTCCCGAAATTGCGATAGTTACCTCCACTGATGCCGACCATTTAGATATTTATGGCACTCACGACTCGGTACTCGCTTCATTTTCGGCTTACGTAAGTCAGATAAAACCCCAAGGGCGCTTGTTTATGCGCAAAGGGCTACAATTAGCCGAAAAGACCCAAGCCAAGGTTTTTGAGTATTCTATCGACGAAGGCGACTACCACGCCGAAAACGTGCGTATCGAAAATGCTTGTTTCCTTTTTGAGGCTGTCCATCCAAACGGAATCATCAAAGACTTAACGCTCAAAGTCCCTGGTTTTCACAACGTTGAAAATGCCATTGCTGCCATCGCCGTAGGTTTGGAAATAGGTCTTTCGGACGACCAAATTCGTGCAGCCATCGCGTCGTTTGGCGGTGTAAAACGCCGTTTTGAATATTATCTCAAAACCGACACCAAAGTCTTAATTGATGACTACGCCCATCACCCAGCAGAGGTAAAAGCATTTTTGTCATCAGCCAAGGCGCTTTATCCAGATCGGCACGTAACGGCTATTTTTCAACCACACTTGTTTAGCCGTACGCGTGATTTTGCTGACGAATTTGCCGAAAGTTTATCGTTGGCAGACCGTGTTATCTTATTGGATATTTATCCCGCTCGGGAGCTACCAATCGAAGGGGTAAGTTCCGATTTAATATTCCAAAAGATAACATGTGACAAAGTACAATGTTTGAAGTCGGAGTTAATAGATGTACTTAAACAACAAACATGTGATGTTGTAACAACCATTGGGGCAGGGGATATTGATCGGTACATTTTACCCATCAAAGACTTGTTGCAAACAACTTAACGACCATGAAACGCTGGATTTGGATCATTTTAGGGGTATTAGTGGTTGGAGCAATGTTCTTTTACGTTGAGTATCAACAAAATAACAAACGTTGTAAAAGTGTCGTGGTCAAGCTCGATAACAAAGCAGAGTATCCATTTTTTAGCGAACAAGACATCAAAGACCTACTCACTGTGAAAGGAGTTGATGTAGTTGAGGGGATGAATTTTTCGGATATTAACTTTAAAGGGCTCGAAAAAAGAGTCCTAAAAAACCGTTTGATAAAAAAATGTGACGTTTTTCGAGATTTATCAGGAAATTTGGTCGTAGCAATCGAACAACAACGCCCCATCGGCCGAATAATGGGTAGCTTTAACGAAGCAACTCAGCCAATAACGGCCGAATCAGGGGGGTACTTAACGGAATCTGGGGATATTATTCCTCTTTCTGGACGATTTGCCGCTCGTACGGTTATTCTTTCAGGAGATTTTTTTAAAAATACCAAAGCCATCAAATCTCCCAAAGGCGAACAGCTGATAGATTTTTTAAAACAGCTACAGCAAAATTCTTTTTGGAAGTCCCAAGTGACCGAAGTCATTGTGGCAGAAGACGGAGAACTAACATTAACCCCCCAAGTGGGACAACACCAAATTGATTTTGGTTTTCCAGAAGACGCAGACGTCAAATTTGAGAAGTTAAAGGTCTTTTACAAGACCATCCTCCCCATCAGTGGTTGGGAAAAATACCATCGAGTAAGTGTAAAATTTAAAAATCAGATAGTGTGTGAATAACCCTTTTCTATTCATCACCAACCTATCAATAATACATATCATAAGTTTTTATTAAAGCCTTAGCACATCATGTCAGAACACGAAATTTATTTAGGAATAGACATTGGTAGCACCAAAGTAGCTGCGGTTTTAGCAAAACCAAAAAAGCTAAGTAACCATACGATGCTTCAGGTGATAGGGATGGGCTCAGCCCGCAATGAAGGTGTTCACCGTGGGAACATCAATAACCCTATTAAAACCAAAGACGCCATTCGTCAAGCGCTTGAAATGGCAGCAAAAAAAGCGGATCGCATTGATTTGTTATCTCATAACTTATTCGCCTCTGTCAATGTAAGTGGGACACACTTAGCAACAACATCGGAAACAGGCTCAGTGGCCTGCCATGCCGTTGGTGTGCAAGGAAGAGATGTAAAATCATTGTTTGAAACCATGCAGCAAACGTTTGATTCTGACACAAATCAAATCATACACTTGCTTCCTCTCAAGTTTTCGGTTGGAGAACAGCACGAAATTATTGACCCTGTTGGGCATACTGGACTTAAATTAAGTGGTGATTTTAAAATCATTACCGCAAAAAAATCGGCATTGCACCAAATCAAAGATTCGCTACAAAAAGCGAACCTTTCGGTCAATGAAGAAGATGGTTTTTCAGCTTCTCCACTGGCTTCTGGCTTGGCTATTCTTTCCGAAGACCACAAAAGCCTAGGGGTTGTACTGGTTGATATTGGCGGCGGAACCACCGACATTGCCATTTATCACGATGGGTTATTATGTCATACTGTAGTGTTGCCTTTTGGGGGTAATCATATCACGAACGATATTCGCGAGGGTTGTCATCTTACCCACGAAAGCGCTGAAGAAGCCAAAATTTTCCTAGGTGAAACCGACCCAAAAAACTGCTCGCTAAACACCTTGTTGGTGATTCCAACTGCCGAAGGCATTCCGCCCATTGAGATTGTGGCGCGTAATGTCGTCTTGATTGCCCGGGCGCGATTGCGTGAAATCGCGGCTTTGGTACTGGCTGAAATCAAAAAAGCAGGATATGAGCACAAATTACGTGCAGGTATCATCTTGACGGGAGGAACGTCAAAAATTAAGGGAATTGAGAGCATTTTTCGGGAAATCACAGGAATGTACGTTCAGATTGGCACGCCCAAGAACCTCGAACGAAGCAATAGCGCACTCGATTCGCTTATCATCGACCCGTCTTACACAACAGCCTTAGGTTTGGCCTGGTCTAGTGTAAAACCACTCGATAAACGAATCGAAAAAACAACGGCTACCCCTGAGCCAGAGCAAAAAAAACCAAGCAGCAGTTGGTCTATCCCTGGTTTTCGTAAAAGCACGTCTCAGGAATCAACCATCAAAGAAATAAGTACCTTTATTTGGAAAGGTCTTACCCAAGATGACATCAAAGGACACGACGATTATTAATAAAGGCCAAAATATCCCTACCTAGTTTGTTTATTTTTAAGAAAATATGGTTTTTGCACGAAAAAACGTTTTTGAGCACGACTACGAGTTTGTTATGGAAGAGTCAACCCACTTAGACGACGCCCCTATCATCAAGGTAATTGGTGTGGGCGGGGGAGGTAGCAATGCCGTCAACCACATGTATAAAAAAGGCATCAAAGATGTGGTGTTTGTGGTATGTAATACCGACAAGCAGGCGTTGATGCGTAGTCCTATCAATAACAAAATTCAATTAGGAGCCGATAGTCTCAAAGGCTTAGGAGCAGGAACTGATTCTGCTACTGGCCGCAGCGCTGCAGAAGAGAGTATTGAATATATTCGTCAATTGATGCAACCTCCTACCCAGATGGTATTTATTACTGCTGGTATGGGGGGAGGAACTGGAACTGGTGCTGCTCCTGTCATTGCAAAGGTTGCCAAAGAAATGGGGATGTTAACTGTTGCGGTTGTGACAGCTCCCTATAGCCACGAAGGCCGTATTAAGAAAAATCAAGCCATTGATGGTATCAATGCCCTCAAAGAGCATTGCGACACGGTGCTGGTCATTCTTAACGACGAATTGGCTAAACTATACGGAAAATTACCGATTCTTCGTGCTTATGAGCACGCTGATAACGTCCTTTCAAACGCTGTAAAAAGTATTGCAGAAATTATCACCGTCCACGGAAGTGTCAACTCCGATTTCATGGACGTCAAAAAAGTACTTCAAGGTGCAGGTACGTCTGTGATGAGTTCGGCGGTTTCATCGGGCGAGCATCGGGCTGAATTGGCGATTGAGGCGGCGCTTAACTCACCGCTTCTCAACAACCGTGATATTCGTGGTGCCAAACGTATCCTTGTGACGCTTGCTTCAAGTACGCAAGAAGAACACATGGCCACGCTTGATGAACAAATGATTATCACTGATTACATCGAAGGACTCATCGGAGACGAAGCAGATATGTGTAAAGTGGGTATTATTTTTGATGATGCCCTTGGTGATCAGTTGTTGGTGACAGTTATTGCGGCGGGTTTTGAAGACTCTCACTTGCCATTTAATTATGACACAAGTGTAAAGCAGAGAAAAGAGCCAGTTCAACTACCATCGGTTTCTGATACCCTCCAAAGAAACAACACTTTGCCGCCTGCTCCAGAGCGGAAAGCAGAGTATAATCCTAGACAATCGACTGCTACCACTAGCAATTCGCCAATTTCCGTTTCTCCGCAAAAACCAGAGGTAACTGAGGCAAAGATTGAGGTAACAAAACCTGTACAAGAACCGCCAAAAGTAGAAGTACCACAGCCTCCAAAACCTGTTTTTGAAGAGCCAGTGAAACCGCCACAACCTCCAGTAGTTGAAAAAACACCCGAGGAACCACAAGAAGACCCCGAGATTTTACGCCGTCTTGTACACGATATTTCGTACGGAAAATATTCGGAGAAAGAACTCGACAAACCCGCCTTCTTGCGTCAAAACGTGGTTTTATTCCAGAAACCAAATTCACCTGGCGATGTGTTTATCCAGATTCTTTTAGACAAGCACAAAAGATAAGATGACAGGAATTGATTCCATTCAAAAAGATTTACACTCCCTAGGCAGCCCCGAAAAGGCTGCCTTTCTTTCGCGCTTTTTTAAAACAGGAAAAGGCCAATATGGAGAAGGAGATTTGTTTTTAGGCATTACCATGCCCGAAATACGGTCTGTAGTTGCAAAATATTCCTACCTGACTATTCGAGAATGGCAAGCGCTACTTATTAGCCCTTACCACGAAATTAGAATGGCCTCTTTGATTGGCTTAATGAAGTATTTTCAAAAATCAAAAAAAGACCCTGCTGCCCAGAAGCAAATTTTTGATTTCTACCTTACGCACCTTGATTACATCAACAATTGGGATTTGGTAGATGTCACCTGCCGCGATATTGTTGGCGCTTATTTATTAAAACAAGACCGCAGCATTCTGGATGACTTGGCGTTGCGCCCTCATCTTTGGGCGCAACGCGTGGCAATGGTCTCTACTTGGTATTTTATCAAACACAATCAATTTAGTGACACCTTGCGTATCGCAGAACTTCTATTGACTCATTCTCACGACCTTATCCACAAAGCAGTGGGGTGGATGTTGCGCGAGGTAGGAAAACGTGATGAACTCGTCTTGGAAGAGTTTTTAGACACCCATACCAAACAAATGCCTCGAACCGCATTGCGGTACGCCATTGAACGTTTTCCTGAGTCAAAACGCAAGTATTATCTATCACTTTGACACATAGATTGATTTCTTATGTATCTTTGGCGCGGCCTTTAAAAGGCTCAAAACGCTATTGAGTTTGATTATCAGCGTCTTATCTAAACTCAAAGTACACAAATCAAAACTCGAATCTAACTCATGTCTTGGTTTACTAGAAAAGAAAGGGGCATCCAGACGCCCACCGAAATGAAACGCGAAGCTCCTGATGGGCTTTGGTATCAATGCCCTAGCTGCAAGCATGTTATGCACACTCGCGAACATAAAGTCAATGCTTATACGTGCGTAAAATGTAATTATCACGAAAAAATTGGTTCGGAAGCATATTTCTCTGTTCTTTTTGACAATGCAGAATACACCGAACTTGATGCCAATATGCTATCGGGAGATCCTCTCAGTTTTGAAGATACAAAGAAGTATCCCGATCGTATTCGTGACACCGTAAAGAAAACAGGACTAAAAGATGCCGTCCGTACCGCTTATGGTAAAATGGATGAACTCGACATTGTTGTAAGTTGCATGGATTTCAACTTTATTGGTGGGTCTATGGGCTCGGTAGTAGGAGAGAAGATAGCCAGAGGAATTGACCACGCATTGCAAAATAAAATGCCGTTTTTGATGATTTCTCGCTCTGGTGGCGCACGAATGATGGAAGCAGGCTATTCGTTAATGCAAATGGCTAAAACTTCGGCCAAACTTGCGCTCTTGTCGGAAGCAAAAATCCCGTATATATCTTTACTTACAGATCCCACCACTGGTGGTGTTACGGCATCCTATGCTATGTTAGGTGATTTTAATATTGCCGAACCTGGCGCACTTATTGGGTTTGCAGGGCCACGCGTTATTCGCGAAACCATTGGGAAAGACCTACCCAAAGGTTTTCAAAGTGCAGAATTTGTCTTAGAACATGGCTTCCTAGATTTTATCGTCGATCGCAAAGACTTAAAAGATAAGCTTGCGAGTTTACTACGAATGCTTCAATAAATTCCTACTTTCTGGAAAGCATCCTACTTTCCAGAAAGTTTTTTATTCCCTATGCGTCTTGTATCCCACCCTGTCTTATGTAATTACTATGTGACGTATCGCTGTAACGCCGCTTGTAGTTTTTGTGACATTTGGGAGCGACCTTCTCCATACATAACCCTCGATGAAGCCAAAGCCAATCTGGCTGCCCTAAAGCGGTTAGGGGTGAAAGTTGTAGATTTCACAGGGGGAGAACCATTATTACATCGTCAGCTTGATGAGCTGCTAAAGGAATGTAAACGGCTGGGGCTTTTGACTACTATTACGACCAACTGTTTGCTTTACCCTAAATATGCCAATCGCCTTCGGGGGTTGGTTGACATGCTTCATTTTTCTCTTGATTCTCCTGAGCGAGAAGAACATGATTTATCCAGAGGAGTAAAATGTTTCGATAAAGTCATGGAATCTATCCACCTCGCGAAGTCGTTGGGAGAGCGTCCAGACATACTTTTTACCGTTTTTGAGTCGAATATTCACCAGATAGAAAAGGTTTGGCAAGAAATATGCAAACCTCACGGCCTTGTACTTATCCTAAATCCCGTCTTTGAGTATAATAAAGTGGGCTCACAGCTCTCTCCAGCGGCATTACAGCAGCTTAGGCAGTGGGGAAAAAAAAGCAATGTCTATCTCAATGATGCCTTCATTCAGTTACGTCTTGATGGCGGAAACCACACAGATTCCCCCATTTGCCTTGCAGGTAGTACTACCATCGTCATTTCACCTGAAAACAAACTCGTATTACCCTGTTATCATTTAGGGCTGAAAGAATTTGCGATTGAGAATAATTTATATGAACTATACCTCTCAGACGAAGTTCAAAAGCTAATCGCACTAGAAGGCCGTCTTCCTGCTTGCGAGGGTTGTGCCATCAATTGTTACATGCAACCATCATTTGCCGTGACCATCAATAAATATTGGTGGAAAGCGCTTCCGAGTACCCTCAAATACAACAGAATCAAAGGGACGTGGAAACAACTCTTTTGATACTTCCCTTATTCTTCCTTAATTTTGCCTTGTGTTATTAGAAGCTAACTCATTAATTTAGAGGCAGTAAGACTACTTTCATGCTACTTTTTTAGTGTTTTAGCATCCAATTTTAGACATCCAATTTCGTCCAAGTGTCTAGGAAAACCAGCCATTCTAGCAACAAAATACCCTGGTTTTCAGTAATTTACAGGCAAAATCCGTTTATTATCGGGCATATTTTAGTAGAACTACGACCAACATTCAATCCTCCCAATGATTCAATTTTTCAACGAAGACGTGGATTTTAAAATTCCTAATCCGCGTAAAACAAAGACGTGGCTCAAAGACATCATTGAGTCCGAAGGGTTTGAACTGAACCAATTAAATTACATTTTTTGTTCTGACGAATACTTGCTCAGCGTAAATCAGCAATACCTTAATCATGATTTTTATACAGATATTATCACTTTTGATAATTCAGAAGAAATAGAAGGGATTGTCGAAGGGGATATTTTTATCAGCATCGATCGAGTAAAAGAGAATGCCGAACAATTATCAAAAACTTTTAAAGAAGAATTGTTAAGAGTACTTGCTCACGGTGTTCTTCATTTAGTGGGATATGACGACCACGAAGATGAAGACGAATTAATAATGAGACAAAAGGAAGATACATACATTGCTACCTTTCCGAAGTCATAAATGTGGTTCTTTACAAAAATGTTTCATGTGAAACATTTTTAAATTTTCCACAAAACAGCACATTTTCACGACATTTGATTAATTAAACAAAAACTTTATGTTTCCAGAATACGACGTGATTGTAGTAGGAGCAGGGCACGCAGGTTGTGAGGCGGCGGCAGCGGCGGCAAACATGGGCTCCCACGTTTTACTCATCACAATGAATATGCACACGATTGCCCAGATGTCGTGTAACCCAGCAATGGGCGGTGTCGCAAAAGGGCAAATTGTACGAGAAATTGATGCACTCGGAGGACAGTCAGGAATCATTAGTGATAAAACAATGATTCAATTCCGAATGTTGAATCGCTCAAAAGGTCCCGCAATGTGGTCGCCTAGGTGCCAAAGTGACCGAATGCGTTTTGCAGAAGAATGGCGAATGACATTGGAACAAACCACAAACGTGGATATTTGGCAAGACACAGCGAAAGAAATTATTGTAAAAGATAACAGAGCTGTTGGGGTAAAAACTTCACTCGGTGTGGAAATTACCGCCAAGGCAGTGGTGCTAACCAACGGCACATTCTTAAATGGATTAATCCATATTGGCGAAAAACAATTTGGAGGAGGTAGGGTAGGGGAGAAGGCTGCTACTGGAATAACCGAACAACTTATCCAATTGGGGTTTGAGGCTGGGCGAATGAAAACAGGTACGCCACCTCGCATAGATGGTCGTTCACTGGACTACACAAAGATGGAAGAACAGCCAGGTGATGAAATCCCAAGCAAGTTTTCTTACACAGAAACGCCACCACTTACCCACCAAAGAAGCTGCTGGATTACTTATACCAATGAAAAAGTACACGACGTTTTAAAAACTGGCTTCGATAAATCGCCCATGTTCACGGGGCGGATTAAAGGACTTGGTCCCCGTTATTGTCCGTCAGTGGAAGACAAAATCAATCGTTTTGCGGACAAAGATAGCCACCAAATTTTTGTAGAACCCGAAGGCTGGTCAACCGTAGAAATGTATATCAACGGTTTTTCAACATCACTTCCCGAGGATATTCAATACAAAGCAATTCGACTTATACCAGGTTTTGAAAACGCAAAAATGTTCCGACCAGGGTACGCCATTGAGTATGATTATTTCCCACCAACCCAGCTAAAGCTCACCCTAGAAACTCACTTGGTTGGTAATTTATTCTTTGCAGGTCAAATCAACGGAACGACAGGGTACGAGGAAGCAGCTTGCCAAGGACTCATTGCTGGAATCAATGCACACCAAAATGCGCACGAGTTAGATGCTTTTATTTTAAAAAGATCCGAAGCATATATTGGCGTATTGATTGATGACCTCGTAAACAAAGGGACGGAAGAACCTTATCGAATGTTTACTTCTAGGGCAGAGTACCGTACTTTACTCCGCCAAGACAATGCCGATATTCGACTCACGGCATTAGGACATAAAATAGGATTGGCCAGTGAAGAACGCTTAGTTCGTGTGCAAGAAAAAATTGCCAATACAGACGTAATTTTAGAAGAACTTCAAAAAGTAAAAGTGACGCCCAATGAAGTAAATCCAATTTTGGCAGAGATAGGTACGTCCCCAATTCGAGAAAAACAACCCCTGTATCAATTGTTAAAACGGCCTGATGTAGAAATCGAAGACATCAAAAAACTCAGTGAAACATTCGCCACATTTTTAAATGGTTTTAATGAAGAGTCAGCAGAACAGGCCATGATAAAAGTAAAATACGAAAGCTACATTGAGAAGGAACGATTAATGGTCGAAAAAATGAACAAGCTGGAAGACCTCGAAATCATTCCTAATTTCGATTATGACAAAGTCCCTGCACTTTCTTTTGAAGGCCGACAGAAGCTAAAAACCATTCGACCGCACACCTTGGGACAAGCCTCCAGAATCAGCGGAGTTAGCCCTTCAGATGTTTCGGTTTTATTAATCCACATAGGACGCTAATTTTTTTATTGATTACCAAAAGAAAAGGGGAGCTTTGAAAGTTCCCTTTTCTTTTGGTAGAAAGTCATCAAACAATAAACTCATTTTAAAAGATGTTAATTTGCAAGGGCTAACAAAAGCCCTTTTTATTTTTGTTAAAAATTTCGCCCAACACATGAGTTCCTTCAACATAAAACAGTTAGTAAATACCCTTTGCATTTACAGTCTGCTGACTGCTACTTTTTACTTATTACTACTGGGTTGCTCCCAACCCATTTCTCCAACGGGAGGAAAACGAGATACAATTCCGCCAAAGTTGATAAAGAGTATTCCTGAAAATAAACAAACCAACTACAAAGGGAAAACCATTGAACTTGAATTTGACGAGTACATCGTAGCCGAAAATCTACAGCAAAAATTATTGGTTACGCCCGACCCAGGCGAGTATGAGTACAAAGCAAAACCAACGAGCGTTCGTCTTGTATTTAAGAAATCACTGGATTCAGCCAAGACATATTCGTTTTCGTTTGGGGATGCCATCAAAGATTTTAGCGAAAAAAATCCTGCCAAAAATTTACGACTTGTATTTAGTACAGGCATTGGAATCGACTCTGCACTCGTTAGGGGAGAGGTGAAAGACGTGCTTACCAACAAGCCCATGGTTGATGTCTTGGTTGGCCTATATCCGCATTCGGATACGCTCAATATCGAAAAAATGAAGCCCATGTATTTTACACGGTCGGATAGTTCGGGTAGGTTTAGCATCGAAAATATTCAGTCCAACCTCTATCGTCTTGTGGCTTTCGATGACAAAAACCGTTCATTTACCTACAATTTGAAGACGGAGAGAATCGCTTATTTAAGGGATAGCCTCGTCATTAAAGATTCTACGCAATTCTCAGGCGCTTCCCTCAAGCTGTTTTTTGCCAATACTACCCCCGCAAAAGTGAAGGGAACCATCCCAAGAACGTATTATTATTCTATCAATTACGACAAGGGATTTGTGGATTATAAGGTAAAGTTTGATAATCCAAACGACTCCATTCCCTACCTACAGAACGGCCCAAGCGAGTTAAAATTCTTCAATACCAAGAATAGGAAGGACACATTAGTGGCAAAAATTATGATTAGAGACTCGGTAGGAATTATGTTTGAACACGTTCAAAAAATCAAATTTCGAGAAGCCCGCAACGCAGGGAAAAATAGTGATAGCAATAAAGAACCGTTTGATATGAAAGCCAGTCACCAAGACAATGACCCTATCGAACCTCGATTATTTACCTTAAAGCTCACATTCAATAAACCCTTAGCAGAAGCTAGGTTGAACCAAATTCAGTTGGTAAGCGATAGTCTCAAAACCGAACAACTACTTCCTAGCGATTATACATGGGAAAATAATAAAACCATCCTTACCCTTACACACCAAATTTCAGCCCGTAAATTGTTGAAGGTTGTCCTACCCAAAAGCACTTTTTTTAGTGTTGAAAACGACACCATTCCAGAACGGATATTTAAACTTCCCATCATGGATGAAGAAGACTATGGTATGTTAGAAGGAGAAATCAAGGGAGCCAAGCAGCCTTTTATTATAGAGTTATTGGACGAGAAATTTGAGGTCGTCAAAACATCCACCAAACCATCATTCCAATTCAGTTATCTAAAACCAGCCCTGTATAATATTCGAATCATCGTAGATGAAAATCAGAATGGGAAGTGGGATGCAGGCGATTTTAAAACCCGAAAATTGGCCGAACCCATTCTTTTTTATCCTGATGTCATCAAAGTCAAGAAAAATTTTGTCTTGAGTGGCATAGATATAGACTTATCCACAAAATAATTCACAATTCACATACGATGTGGAAAAGCTAATGCGCCTCTTGGCGCATTTTTTGTATATACTCAAAATAAGCTTAGGTAGGTTTTAATCTGTGAAACGTCATTTTCACAAAAAAGAACATTTGGCGGAAAAAATGTTAACAACATTGTGGATAACTGTTTTCATTCACACAATTTAGTGGATAACCCGGAGATAAGGGTGTCGATAACCTTTTTGAATTGTGGAGAATTATTTGTCCACATCCACTGTGTGGGAATCTACACAGGTTTTGCACATCATTTCAAGGTGTTTTTCACACTGAATTTTGTGGACAAATAATCATCCACATCGTTGATAAGACTATCCACAATCCACGACAAAATGTGAACAATTGTTTATTTGCTTGAAAAACAGTAATTTCAGTTGTGGAAAAAAATAAAAACAAGTGGATAACCTTATATTTTATTCACAATAGCGTTTTAGAATAAAGTGGAAAACTTGTGAATAGTTTTGTTTTCCACTTATCCCCGGCCTTAATTAACTTTAATAGTTTTAAAAATTAATATTTATTGTTTTTATAATGGAAAAAGAAAAAGTGTGTATAACCCCAAATCGGGTGTGGATACTACTCGTGGGGCTAGGCTTGTTGTTAATGACCAGTATGGCTTATGCCCAAAGCGATGCTGACTTAGCGGATGCCTATTTTCAAAAAGGAGAGTGTGATAAAGTCGTGGCGCTTTATCAAAAAATATTACGCAAAGACTTCAATAAGATTTATCTGAGAAGGTATGTCAGCTGTTCTATTAAATTGAAGGATTTTGAAGAAGCTGAAAAGTTTTTCAAACGTCAGCAAAAATCGGACGCTCGGTTTGGCTATTTATATACGCTTTATTGGGGAAGAATGCTCGAACAAACGGGACAGATGCCCCAAGCAATGCAGAAATATGACGAAAGCCTAGCACAAGTGCCTTCTAAGGACATCAATGCGTATAAAGAACTCTCTGATGAGTTTCGGGAAATAGACAACACAGAAGCGGCGATAGGGGCCTTGCTGAAGGGACGTGCTGCGGCGGGCAACGAAACTATTTTCAAAATGGAGCTGGCGTCATTGTATGCCCAAACGGGAAAGACCGAACAAATGATTGAAGAATTGCTGAGCCTTGGGCTGGCCATTCAAAACAAAGAAGTGATTCAAAACTATTTGCAGGATTTTCTCAAAGAAGAAAAAGACCAAGCGAAATTTGAGAAGGTATTGTATGAAAAAATCCAGCGGCACCCCAATGAAACTTTCTATGCCGAAATGCTGATTTGGTTTTTTTCCCAGAAAAAACAATTCGGAAAAGCATTCATCCAAGAAAGAGCGCTAGATAGAAGACTCAAATACAACGGAACAAAAGTTTTTGACTTAGGAAACTTGGCGTTGCAAAACAAAGATTACAACGCGGCAATTCAATCATTCGATTATCTGATCAAAGAATACCCACAGGGGCAGTTGTATCCTTATGCCCGCCGTATGGTGATTTTGGCCAGAGAAGAACAAGTGAAGAATACGTTTCCGATTGAAAAACCAAGTGTGCGTAAACTGATTGACGATTATCGAAAATTATTATCGGAGTTGGGACAAAACAACCGCACCTTGGAAGCAATGCGCAGCATGGCTAATCTTTACGCGTTTTACATGGATGACAAAGACTCGGCCATTGTGGTACTTCAAGATGCCGTTAAAATTGGACGTGCTGAAAGTGATTTTATCGACAAATGTAAATTAGACTTGGGTGATATTTATTTGTTGAAAAATGAGCCTTGGGAATCCACATTGCTGTACTCGCAAGTGGAAAAGTCACAAAAAGAAACCCCACTAGGGTATGAGGCCAAACTTAGAAATGCACGACAATTTTATTATACGGGTGATTTTGAATTGTCGAAAGCCTTACTGGACATCCTGAAAATGGCCACATCGCGAGAGATTGCCAACGACGCTGGCTCGTTGAGTCTATTAATTCAAGATAATACGGGTTTAGATACGTCAGAAGACGCGATGAAGGAATATGCGTCGATTGACCTGCTTTTGTATCAGAATCAACCAGAGCTTGCGCTAGGGCGCTTAGACGAGATGTTGAAAAAGTACAAAGACCATACACTGGCCGATGAAATCTTGTGGCTTAAAGCAAAAACCTACGCCAAAATGGGTGACAATGTAAAAGCAGTGGAAAACTTACAAGTAATTGTGGATAAGTATGCAATGGACATTCTTGGCGATGATGCACTTTACATGATGGCAGATTTGTACCAAAATCGACTCAAGGACAAAGACAAATCAATGGATTTATATCAAAAATTGCTTGAAAAGTATCCAGCGAGTATTTACGCGGCTGATGCACGAAAACGATTTAGACAACTGCGGGGGGACAACCTTTAATAATCAACAGTTATCCACAATAATGTGTACAAACGTGAATAAGTTAGGGAAAATAAATAGTTTGTTAATCGTGGTTTTATTGCTGAGTTTGTCGGCTTGCTATACCTCAAAAATATATGTAGTTCGACACGCCGAGCGATTAGATCAAAGTGCAGATACACCGTTGTCTAGCGCGGGCTTACAACGGGCGCAGGCATTGGCAGATAGCTTAAAAAACAAAAACATTGACCGAATTTTTGGAACCAAATACCAACGAAACCGACAAACGGCCCAAGTACTTTGTGATGTTACAGGAAAAGGTTACGAGGTGTATGAACCACATCCTACCGAAGTGATTGTAAAAACTGTAGAAAAAATAGGCAAGCAAAATGTAGTGATTGTTGGCCACAGTGACACGGTGTTAGAAATCGTCAGGGGATTTGGCGTAACACCTACAAAAACAAAAATAGAATCGTCGGATTACGATAATTTGTTTGTGATTACGATTAAAAAAGGGGTAGGAGGTAGTCGTAAAACACTGGAAGAAAAAACATACGGGACACAGACGTTGCCATAACGTCCACGAATCCGACCACCGTAGAAAAACAAAAAAGTGCAACAGATTGATGGTCAACTTGTTGCACTTTTACTTTGTAGCGGGAACAGGACTCGAACCTGTGACCTCCGGGTTATGAGCCCGACGAGCTACCAACTGCTCTATCCCGCGATATAATGGGACTGCAAAGGTAAGAGCTATTTTCAAAAAAACAACTATCTTTGCAAAAAAATATTTTTTTTATCGACACCTAGCCCCTCTGATACATGTAGAGGGGCTAGGTGTATTAATACGAAAACAATGATAATTGAAGATAAAGAGGTGTATAACAATCCCAATCATCGGGCGGGGTTTATTAGTATTGTTGGAAAACCTAACGTAGGAAAATCGACGCTAATGAACGTTTTGGTCGGAGAAAAGCTTTCTATTATTACGTCAAAAGCGCAAACAACACGCCACCGTATCATGGGTATTTTGAATGGAGTTCACGAAGAAACCGAATTTCAATTGGTTTATTCGGATACCCCAGGCATCATAAAACCCCAATACAAACTGCATGAATCAATGATGGAGTTTGTGAAAGGCTCGTTGGAAGATGCTGACATTGTTTTGTTTGTCACTGATATTTTTGAAAAACACGACGAAAGTGAAGTACTAGAACAACTTTCAAGAACGGAAGGCGCCCTAATTTTAGTCATCAATAAGATTGACTTAGCTACGGAAGAACAAGTTCAAGAAAAAATAGCCTATTGGAAAGAAAAGCTATTTACGGCAGCTATCGTGACGGTATCGGCTTTGCAGCAAGAGGGGATAGAAAAGCTCTTTACGGCCATCATGGAATATTTGCCGATACACCCACCGTATTTCCCAAAAGATGAGCTTACCGACAAGCCAGAACGCTTTTTTGCCTCGGAAATCATTCGAGAAAAAGTGTTTTTGAACTACAAAAAAGAAGTTCCCTACAGTACGGAGGTAATGATTGAGGAGTTTAAGGAGAAAAAGGAAATCATCGTGATTCGGGCGGTAATTTTGGTGGAACGTGCTAGTCAAAAAGGAATCATCATCGGCGACAAAGGCGCCATGTTAAAAAAGATAGGAACCCAAGCGCGGGAGGATATGGAACAGTTTTTTGGTAAAAAGGTGTTCTTAGAACAATACGTAAAAGTAGAACCCGACTGGCGAAACAAAATTCAACGCTTGAAACAGTTTGGATACGATAACTAAGGGAAAAAGGCTGTAGGCACATCTCAAGCGAATGTGCGAAAGGGGGTATAGTTTGACCCGAGCCTTGATTACCAACATTTTACACTTTTTTCAATGTCAAATATAGTAGCAATAGTAGGACGCCCAAACGTGGGCAAATCAACGCTGTTTAACAGGTTGATTCAACAACGGCAAGCCATCATGGATGACCAAAGTGGGGTAACCCGCGACCGTCATTACGGCAATTCATTTTGGACAGAACAGTATTTTACAGTTATTGATACTGGTGGATACGTAGTGGGTTCGGAAGATGTCTTTGAAGGTGCCATTCGTGAACAAGTTGAAATCGCAATGGACGAAGCCGATGTGATTTTGTTTATGGTTGATAGCATGACAGGGCTAACTGACCTAGACAAAGAGTTTGCAAATGTGGTACGTAAGTCGAAAAAGCCAGTGTATCTGGTCGTTAATAAGGCAGAAACCCGTGACCGTGAAATGGCTGCTGCCGAATTTTACGAACTAGGTCTTGGAGAGCCTTACGCTATTTCGTCGCAAACAGGTTTTGGAACGGGCGATCTGCTCGACCAAGTGGTGAAAAATTTCAAAAACGCAGGGATTGAAGATCCTGATGCAGGCATTCCAAAAATCTCAATCCTTGGCCGCCCCAATGTAGGAAAATCGTCGTTTTTGAACGTTCTAACGGGCAAAGAGCGAAGTATTGTGACCGACATTGCTGGAACTACCCGCGATGCCATCAACACACGTTATAAAGCCTACGGTAAAGATTTTATCTTGATTGATACGGCAGGTATTCGTCGCAAATCACGGGTGAAAGAGGCCATTGAGTTTTATTCAACGCTGCGTTCGGTGAAAGCCATGGAAGATTCGGACGTCGTGCTTGTGATGTTAGATGCTTCGCGTGGTTTAGAAGCTCAAGATCTTCACATTATTGGAATGGCACACAAAGCCAAAAAAGGCATTGTGGTGATGGTCAATAAGTGGGATTTGATGGAGAAAGACTCAAAAACTGCCGACAAACTCCGTAAAGAGATGATTGAACGATTGGCGCCGATGGATTATATGCCCATCATTTTTGCGTCAGTTCATGAAAAGCAGCGGATTTTCCAGGTGATGGAAAAGGTGATGGAGGTCTATGAAAACAAAACGAAGAAAATCACGACTTCTAAATTGAATGAAGTAATGCAAGCGGAGATTGAGCGTTATCCGCCACCAGCACACCGTGGTAAGCACATCAAAATCAAGTACATGATTCAATTGCCAACGCCGTCACCAACCTTTGTTTTCTTCACTAACCACCCTAAATACATCAAAGAATCGTATATCCGATATTTGGAAAATAGAATGCGCGAAAACTTTGATTTTGAGGGAGTTCCGATTACGATATTCTTCCGCGACAAATAGGGTTTAGTCCATGGTCGATAGTCAACAGTTTGTGGGTATAAATGCAATACCATCGGCTGTGGACTATCGACCGTTGACTATAAATCAACAACTACTTCACAATTTTTAGCTCTTTTACCAAATCGGAACCGCCTAGTTTTTCGATGCACCAAAGCACGTAGCGGATGTCAACGTTGATACAACGTTTGAATTTTTGGTCGAAGACAATATCACCCGACATCGCTTCCCAGTTGCCGTCAAAAGCCAAACCAATCAATTCGCCTTTGGCATTGAGCACTGGGCTACCTGAGTTACCACCCGTAATGTCATTGTTGGTAATAAAACCGACACTGACTTCGCCGTCGCTATCCGTGTATTGACCAAAGTCTTTGGCTTTATATAAGTCAAGAAACTTCTGTGGCAAATCAAATTCGTCGTCTTTTGGTTTGTACTTTTCAATAACCCCCGAAATCGTCGTGCGGTATTTGTAGTGAACGCCGTCGCGTGGGTCATAGTCTTGCACATTCCCGTAGCTCACACGCAAGGTACTATTGGCATCAGGGTATTGAACCAAAGCGGGATTCATTTCGCCAAGGCCCTTGATGTAAGTTCGTGCTAGACGCTTATCAACTTCCTGAAAATCAGTACTGTACTTTGCATATTTTGCAACGTAGTTTCTCTGAAAATCAGAAAAATACTTAAACGCCCAGTCATTGGTCAATTTTTCGTAATTGGGGTTTTCCAAGAACTGAGTAAAACGGCCTTTGTCACTAAAGATGCTCGTGAGGTAAAGCTCTTGGGCAAATTTTTTGAACGACTCCTCAGGAGTTCCTGCCGAAAATTTCGATAAAATCTCCCCAACGATGGCAGGATGTTGGTCTTTCGGAATATCGTTGTAGAAAGCAAGGAGTGTTTGGGCAACAATTTTCTGGTCAGAAGGTAAATTAAACGACTTGAAAAAAGTCTCCCCTGCCGTTTTTAAGCGTTCAGAAGCAGCTTTTGTTGTGGCAGCTTCTTTAAATCCATTGGCACTCATCACTGCTGGAAGGGCGATGTTGACCAAATGTGCCCCAAAAATTCCCTGAGAAAGATACACGGAGTGAGTCGAGTAAGGTTCATAAGCCGCGTAGGCTTTTTGCCATTCCTCAAAAATGCTTTCGTACTCGGCTTTGCCTTTGGCCCATTCCTTAAATTGGTTTTCAAGGGCTACTTTTTGGTCATATACTTTGAGGTGAACAAGCTGTTCGGTTTGACCAATAAAGTATTTCCAATAGTTAGCAATGCTTGCATATTCAGACGCAAGAGCAAGCTTGACCGCAATGTCTTTGTCCATTTCTTCTTTCCACGCTTCCAAACGTACCCCACGATTTTTGACGATACCTGGGTTTACTTTATCAATCGCCAATTTGATTCCCATGGATGTTTCGTAGCGGTTGGTACGTCCTGGAAACCCAAATACCATTGCAAAATCGCCTGGTTTGATGCCTTTTAGGGAAATAGGTAAGAATTTTTTGGGACGGTACGGAACGTTGTCTTTGGAGTAATCGGCTCCTTTGTTGTCTTTGTTGGCATAAATACGAAATACCGAGAAATCGCCCGTGTGGCGAGGCCAAACCCAGTTATCGGTATCACCCCCGTATTTTCCGATGCTTTGCGGGGGAGTTCCTACCAAACGAATGTCGGAGAACTTTTCAAAAACAAACAGATAATAGGCATTCCCTTTGGCAAATTCGCGTACGGAAGCGTTGTAATTGGTGCCTTCGGTGGCTTTTTGAGAAAGCTCATTACCTAATTGGTTGACTTTGGCAGCGCGGGCTTTTTCGTTAAGACCTGCCAATTGAGGGAGAACTTTGTCGGTCACATCCTCCATCCGTACCAATATGTCGATGTAAAGGTCTTTGATGGGGCGTTCTTCGTTGGAAGATTTTGCCCAAAAACCGTTGTCGAGAATGTTGTCTTGTGGGGTAGAGTTTGTCGCGATGGCATCGTAGCCGCAGTGGTGATTGGTAAACAAAAGACCTTGGTCAGAGACGATTTCGCCCGTACAGAACCCGCCTCCCATGCGAACGATGGCATCTTTTAAGCTGGCATTATTGACGTTATAAATCTCTTTTGCGGAGAGTTTAAAGCCTTGTTTTTTCATTTGGGCTTCATTTTTTCCAATCAAGAGTGGAAGCCACATCCCTTCGTCGGAGGGATTCCCAGCCCATGCCAGCGAACTTGCCAACAAGGCGCACAGGGTTGTTTTAAGTTTATTCATGGTTTGCTAAAAACAGAAATGTAATAAAAAGTAACTATTGGTTGAACGTAGATTTTTCTGATTTTGTAAAGGGAAAGGTTACTCCTAAAGTAAGATTCCCAGCAAAATGCCACCAAAAACAATCATGTAAGGGGGCGTTTTGGTGAAGTAAAGTAAACAAATTGTGAGCAGAATACTAAAAATACCCGTAGAAGTGGTGGCGGTCGCCATAAACATCCGAATAACAGCCGCAATGGTTAGCCCAACACTGGCGGCATTGAGTCCTTCAAGTGAAGCCCTAACGCCTCGGTATTTTTTTAATTCGTTCCAAAAACGATACACAAAGAAAATTAAAAACGTACCTGGGAGGAAAATACCAAAACTTGCAGCAGTACTGCCAATGAGTTGCCCAAAAACGCCATCGTTACGCATGGAAAGTGCGCCAATGTAGGACGCAATCGAAAAAACGGGGCCAGGGACAATCTGAGCCAAGGCCATACCTGTTAAAAACTCTTGCTCTGAGAGCCATTGTTTAAACTCAACAAACTCGGTGTAAAGCATGGGGTTAAGTACCTGTCCGCCGCCAAATACCAAACTGCCATTTCGGTAAAAGTTTTCAAATAAGCGAATCGGGAGCCAGTTGGTAATTTTCCCAAGAAGGGCTGCGGCGATGAGTACACCAAGCCAAAGAAAAAAGTTGGCCCATTCGATGCGAATAGGCGTTTTGTCTAATTTTTGGAGTCGTTGGTATTGAAAAGATGTGATGACACCGCCTAAAATCACGACAATAGGTGTCATGTAGGGCGAGGGAAAAATGTACGATACTAGTGCCGATATTCCTAAAATAATCCAATGTAGCTGATTATGAATGACTTTGGAGCCAATCGAATAACCGCCATACGCTAGAAAACCAATGGCCATTGGCTCTACAAAACGCATGAACGACAATGAAATGTGGTGCTGCTGGAGGTAAGAAATACCCAACGCTGCCAACGTCATGACGATAACCGCAGGCAACGACCAAACCAAAACGGTAAGATAGGCAAGGGTAGGACCTCCGATTTTAAAGCCCAATGCCGTGATGGTTTGGGTGGAAGTAGGGCCAGGAAGTACTTGGCAAAGTGCCTGTAATTCAAGAAGTTCTGCTTCGGTGATGTAACGTCTTTTTTGAACAAAACGCTCCAAAAACATCACCAAATGTACTTGTGGGCCTCCAAAACACGTCAACGCAAGAACAAGAACATCTTTGAGAAAGATGAGGTAGCGAATTTGCCTAACGTGTGAGTGTAAAACTGATTCCGACAAGTGATTAGGAGGGCTTAGTCTCCTCACTACCCTCAGAAAAAGCAGTGAGGAGGCGGGTGATTAGGCTTTTTTCAATCCAAGCTCGATGAGGCGTTCGTTTAGAAATTCCCCTGCGGTCATGTCAACGTACAGTTTGGGATGTTCGGCGGTAACGCAACTGCTCAAACAAGTCAAGTTCATTTCGGCACGTGGGTGCATAAAAAATGGAATTGAGTACCGCGACGTATTCATCTTTTCACGTGGAGGATTGATTACGCGGTGAATCGTTGACTTGAGTTTGTGGTTGGTGAGGCGGTCGAGCATATCGCCTACGTTGATGATGATTTGGTCGGGAGAAGGGGTAGCCGCAATCCAAGCCCCGTCGCGACGGAGTACTTCTAATCCTTCGGCACTGGCACCCATCAACAACGTAATAAGGTTGATGTCGCCGTGGGCAGCAGCCCGAACGGCTCCTTCTGGTACGGTCTCGGGGTCGAGTGGAAAATAATGCAAAGCGCGCAGAATACTATCTCCGTTACGCACTTTGTCTTCAAAATAATCTTCGTCCAAATCAAGATACAGGGCAATGGCGCGAAGAAGGGTTTTACCCGTATTTTCAAATGTGTTGAAAACCAGTGTTGTGTATTCTTCAAAATTGGGTACTTCTTCGGGGAAAACATTGGACGGCATTTCGCCTTCGGGAGTAGGCTGTCCTACGTGGTAAAACTCCTTTAAATCAGCTACTTTAAACCCTTTCGCTTTTTCACGTCCTTTGCTGACGTAGCCACGCTGACCGTTGAGTTCAAGAAACTCGTATTTGTATTTTACTTCGTCTGGTTGTTTAAAAAATGCCTGAACTGTTTCATAAAGTTTCACCCGAATGTCTTCCGTCAGGCCGTGGTTAGAAATGGCTACAAAGCCAATATTATTAAAAGCAGATCCTAAATCTTGGACAAATTTGGCTTTGCGCTCAGGATTGCCCGATGTAAAATCGGATAAGTCTAAAGACGGGATTTCGTCTAAAAGAGCAATTTCTGACATGATAGTTGATGATTTGGAATAAAAGAAAATATCCGCTACTGGTCAAATAGCGGATATCCCAACAATTTGGGATTCATTTCTACAAAGTTTGAAAAAACAATCGGTTTATTCAAACATCAAATAAATTGTAACGGTATGAGACGTCAGGCGACGAATACCATTGCTCGCTGTATTGAGGTCGTTGCTACGGAATAAGTTAAGAATCCCGTGCGAAAATCGAATTTCAGGAGAAAATTTTGTGTAGGCCAAGAATTGCTCAAGTCCAAAACCGTAGTCCACTGTTAAATCCGAACCACGAGTGTTTAAAAAATCCGAACCTTGGCGAAGACGCTTCCGAACGTTGGTTTCAAAGCCAAACGTCATACCCCCAAGCATGTACATGCGGGTGTTCATTCGACGTTGGGATTTGTATTTGAACAAGACAGGAATTTCAATCCAAGTAGCTTCACGCAGCTCATTTCGCGTACTTCCCTTGGCATATTCGTATTGAACACGGCGGTCGTAGAGCGATACCGAGGGCGTCGTACGAATATCCCAACTGTCATTTAGATAGCCATTTACCACAAATCCCATGCGAAAACCTGCGGTAGCAGGCGCCGTAATGCGGTTGAGGGTATCTTGGGTCAAAAACGTATTGCTATGCACGATTCCAAAACGGGTGACGGGCAGGGCAAACAAAAAGCCGTAATGTACGGGCTTGTCGTCGTAGTGTTCTAAATGTTTACGGTAATAGCTTGACGTTTGGGCGTTTGCCGAAAACAAGATTGCTTGCCCAAGGAGCAACGCGCCAACAATTACTTTTTGCCAACGTAAATGGAGCAAATTCCGAAAGTGAGTGGTATGCATTTCGTGTTTTTAAAGCCTGCCTGTTCGTAAACTTTCAAAAAGTCGTTTCCATCAGGAAACGCCTGTACCGATTCGGGCAAATAGGTGTAGGCCGAGGCATCTTTGGAAACCATTCGTCCGATAACTGGTAAAATGTAACGAAAGTAAAAGTTGTATAATTGTTTGAAAGGGAAAGTTTTCGGTTTTGAAAACTCCAAAACAACGCAAGTTCCGCCTGGTTTGGTCACACGGCACATTTCGGTGAGGCCCGCTAATAGGTTTTCAAAATTACGGACTCCGAAAGAAGCAATGACCGCATCAAACGAATTGGTTTCGAGCATGAGGTTGGTCGAGTCACCACTGCGAAGCTCAATCACGTTTTCCTTGCCCATTTTTTTGATTTTCTCACGACCCACAGCCAACATCCCCTCCGAAATGTCCACCCCAATGATTTTGGTTGGATTGAGCTTGAGGGCCTCAATAGCAAAGTCGCCCGTGCCCGTGGCAATGTCCAAAATCGTTTGAGGTTTTTCGGGTTGAAGAAGTTTGATGGCACGTTTGCGCCAGTAAAAATCAATTCCTGCACTCAGGAAGTGATTTAAAAAATCATACTTTGCCGATACGTTGTCAAACATTTCAGCAATTTGCTCACGCTTAGAGGCGTCTTTATCTTTATAGGGAACTACAGCCATATCAATATCAATAAAAAGTTCACAAAGGTACGAACGACATTTGTGAAACGCTTTGTAGGACTAAAGAGTTTTGTGTAAAATTGTTCACCGTATCGAAATACTTAGCTAGCATGATAGAAAAAATCGAAGAAATTCGGGATTATTTGTACAAATACCTTGAAGCCCGCCTGGATTTATTTAAAACCGAAGCCCAAGAGCAGATTGAAAACATTGTTATTCAAATCATCTATTTGGTGGTTTTGTTATTGCTAGTTTCGCTAACGGGCATTTTTGTTTTTATAATGTTGGCTGTTTTACTCAACGAATGGCTCGATAGCCGCTATTGGGGCTTTGCCATTGTGTTTGGACTCCTTTTTATAAAAACGATTGTTTGGATTCGGGCAGGAGGTTGGGTCAACAACATTGTTCGTCGGCTTCTATACCATATTTTTAAGAAGAACTAAGCTGATTTTATTTTGATCACCCGAGCAGGATTTCCGCGTACAATGGCGTTGTCAGGAATGTTTTTGGTAATGACACTTCCTGCGGCAATCATACAGTTTTTACCAATGGTTAAGTTAGGAGCGATGACCGTACCAGCGCCAATCAACGTCGCTTCACCTACCCGAACGTTGCCGCACAAGGTGGCTTTGGGTGCAATGTGTACAAAGTCGCCAATAACACAGTCGTGGTCGATGGAGGCAGAGGTATTGACAATCACGTGCTTACCAATGACAGCATCGGCTTGAATCACCGTGTTGTGAAAAATAACAGTCCCTTCATTCCATACCACCGATTCGTCGATGATAGCCGTCGGATGTGCTATCTTTCCAAAATTGTGTTGGATGGTTGAAGCTACTTTTTTTCGTATGGCATTGTAGCCTATAGAAATAATGAGGGGAAGAGAATGCGATTGCTGGGCACTATACTTTCCAACGACAGGAATTCCCCAAAGTTCGTTTTTCGATAAATCATCATCAAAAATGGCGTTGATTTCTACATTTTGGGCCCGCAAACAACTGATGATTACCTTGGCATGACCACTTGCACCGTATAAAAGCATAGTCGTTGGAGTTAATTGTTTCCCGTAAATTTTTCCATTGTCGTTGTTTGCGAAGCATTTATTCCTTCTGATTTAACCACTTTCATGGCCGTTAGCCATAAAATCTTCAGGTCAAGAAAGAAGGAGATGTTTTCTACGTACCAAACATCATACTCAAATTTTTGCTGCCACGAAATCGCGTTGCGCCCGTTGACTTGCGCCCAGCCCGTAATCCCAGGTTTGACCTCATGTCGGCGCTGTTGACTGGTATTGTACAGCGGTAAATATTCCACCAGTAACGGACGAGGACCCACCAGCGACATATCGCCCTTCAATACATTGATAAGCTGAGGCAGTTCATCTAGCGACGTTTTTCGTACCCATTTCCCTACCGCTGTCAGGCGCTCGTGGTCGGGCAACAGTTCGTCCTGTTTGTTTTTGCGGTCGTTCATGGTTTTGAACTTCCAAATCCTGAAAATTTGCCCACGAAGACCAGGCCGCAGTTGAAAAAAGAAAGGTTTGCCGTCGTTATAAAAGTATAACAACCCGCTTACTAACAGTGTAATAGGCAAAGTAAGGAGCAGTAAAATACCAGCAATGGTTTTATCAATCAGCGGTTTGAAAAATTGTGGGTACATGCGGCAAAGTTACTGATTCGTTAGCGGCTACCAAACGCCGATAAAGCATAAGTTTTGCGTGCCATACGTCTTCGGGAACAAACCGTTTACGCACGCGGAGCTGGGCGGCTTGCCCATGTTGGTGGATGAGCTGTGGGTTTTGGAGGTAAGCAACCATTTTCGCTGCAAGGTCTTGAGCGGAGCGGGGCGCGCAAAATGTGCCTGTATGGTTATTGTCAACGGCATCTTTCAAGCCCGTGACGTTGCTCACCACTGCGGGTTTGCCCATGGCAGCGGCTTCTAGGACAACGTTCCCGAGTCCTTCGCGGTAACTGGGCAATACCAAAAAATCAATCAGTGCATACACCGAACTGATGTCAGATTGGTGGTTTGGGCATACAATAGAAGAATCACTTTTTAATTGTGAAAGCAGCCGCTGGGAAATAGGCTGTCGGTCATCACAGTCACCCACCATCAAAAGTTTAGCGGCAGGAGTCACTTGTTTTACCCATTGCCAGGCGTCGTATAATTCTTGAATACCTTTATCGGGAGTGAGCCTTCCTACAAATCCGACGATGGGATGAGCAGGATTAAGATTCCACTTTTTTCGTAAATTTTCTACTTTTTGGACGTCGATAAAAGCAGGGTTAAATTTCTGTTTGGCATCTATGCCATTGCAGCTGCCGTGGTGCATAACCGAAACTTTCTGCGCAGAAACCAACCGTTTTTGGATGGCACTTTGCCGCAGTGAAGGACTGACCGCGATGACGTGGGTAGCTAACGTACACGTCATTTTTTCTATTCCCCAGTAAAACATTTTCCAAGGCCAGCGGGCCGTTTCGAGTGGAAGCCCGTGCATTTCATACACGCGAACTGGTACACGGGCGAACGCCGCAGCCATCATGCTCAGAAAGGCAGCTTTGGGGGTGTTGCCGTGAACCAAGGTAGGGCGATGCTTACGGAAGTAAGCGTAGAGCATTTTTACATTTGAGAGTGAATTGAGAATGTCTTTGTTGCGGGTAAAAGGAATGGCAAAAGTAGTGAGACGATTTTTTTGACCAAACTCCTTCAAAAGCCCATCGTGTTCTGAGGAAAGAACGTGCAGATTATACTGGTTTATATTCCAAAACGACGATTGGTTTTCTAAGAAACAAAGCGAAATGGGCACTGTAAATGTCTGTATTACCTTCATAATGAGTCACTTTTTAAAACCTTGGTGACTTTAAAATAGGTAATTAATGCAAGAGCTTTCGCAAAAAATCTAGAAAAATTTTAACAAAAAATACAGATATACCTAATAATAATTCAATAAACTGCCGTTTTTTTAGATAATATTTTACCAAAATGATTAACCAACTCAAGCGAGTTTGGAAATTTTGGTAGAAATTATTTTTAAAGGTATATTCTAGCAAAGGAGTTGAAAGATTTGAGTATGTGCTCGAAGAAGATGCTCTCAGGAGAAGTTCTTGGTCTTCATTTCGGGTAAAATCTTGATAAGGCCACCGTTTAAACCATGCGGTACGGCCACACCAAGTAGGATGAGCGATTGAAATTGTTTTGAGCCAAGGTTTAGAAACTATACCCGAATGTGAAGTAGAAAATATACGCTTTCCAATTATTTCGCCAGTGGGATTAACTAAGTAAATGGCGGTGCCTACGAGGTCAATTTTGGGGTGCTTTTCCAGAAAATGAACTTGTTGTTCTAATCGCTCGGGCAACGAAAAATCGTCGGCGTCCATTCGTGCTATGTATGGCGTATCGGCGAGCTCCACCCCTTGATTAAGTCGCTCGACGATGCCTTTGTGAAGTCCATCATTGATTACTGTAATCCGAGAATCTTGAAATGAATGAGCAATTTCCAAGGTAGCATCGGTTGAGCCATCATCAATTACTAACAATTTCCAATGCGGATGGGTCTGGTGTAGAATCGACTCTACTGCCCTTGCGAGGGTAGTTTCACCGTTAAAAACAGGCAAGATGATAGTTACTTGGGTTACAGACATAACTACTATATTTCTCGCCGTTTTTCTAAAAAAGCAGTAAAAATACGCCGTACTAAATCTACGTTTCGACTCAACTCTCCTAGTTCAGGATACATCTTTGCGTATGCTTTGGGTGAATGAAACTCGTATTTTCTGAAAAAATCTTTTCCCATCACCTCAAAATAATACGTAGTTCCGTCTAGTAACATGGTCAATTTTGGAGGTTTATTCGAAATTACTTGTACTTCGCCATCTTGTATCTCAACCCGAGTCGTTTGTTTAAAAGAACGATAGACATTGTATAACGAATCCGTAATGATGGATTGGTCGCGGCTTGATAAGACAGCGTTGGCAATCAGTTCATTAAAAAAAGTGGTTTCTTTTAAACTTACTTTAAAATCAACCGAAGAACGTAGAAATCCCTCTTTGGTGTGAAAAAGAGTGCGTTTTTCAAGGAATAGTTTTTTTCGTTTCTGGGTAATGATGTACAATTCTTCGGCTTCTCCAAGGGCCAGTGAAAGGTTAACCCAGAGCCTTACTTGGTAGGAGTTTCGTGGTAATCTAGGCTTGTTCAAACGTAATTGCTTGGTAAGTCCTTCGAAATAAGGCACAAACTCCTGCCCAATGACTTGGTTTGACAGTAAAAGGAGCAAAAAAATAACTCGACGTAGATTTTTCATGATGTTTATAATGAGAAATCTACGTCTGAATCACGCCTACATTGAATGGCTTCTGAATGGGTGCATGGTTGGCTGCTTCGATACCCGCCGAAACAATTCGCCGCGTGTCTAAGGGATGAATAATACCGTCGGTCCATAAATGTGCAGCTGCATAATACGGCGAAAGCTGTTCGTTGTAGCGGTTGGTGATGTCGGATAATAGCTCTTTTTCAACTTCGGGCTCAATCGTCTGACCTTTAGCTTTAAGCGTAGCCACTTGGATTTGGAGCAACGTTTTGGCCGCCGAAGCCCCACTCATAACGGCCAATTGGGCCGTTGGCCACGCATAAATCAGGCGTGGGTCATACGCTTTTCCGCACATGGCATAATTACCCGCGCCGTAAGAATTTCCGATAATAAACGTGAATTTGGGCACTACCGAGTTGGCTACGGCATTCACCATCTTAGCGCCGTCTTTGATAATCCCCCCTTGCTCCGAACGACTGCCTACCATGAAACCCGTCACATCGTGCATAAACACCAGTGGAATTTTCTTTTGGTTGCAGTTCATGATAAAACGGGCAGCTTTGTCGGCCGAGTCGGAGTAAATCACGCCGCCCATTTGCATTTCGTTACCGCTTCCACTTCCTTTTTTTGCTTTGACCATTTTTCGCTGATTGGCCACAATTCCTACCGACCAGCCGTCAATCCGAGCATAACCGCAAAGCAAGGTTTGGCCGTACAGTTGTTTATATTCTTCAAACTCAGAATTATCCACAATTCGCTCAATGATTTCCCGCATATCGTAGGGTTTGTTGCGGTCGGCGGGGAGCAAATCAAAAATTTCGTCGGGGTTTTTCTTCGGAGTGGCGGGAGCAATGCGGTCAAAACCAGCTTCAGGCGAATGTCCAAGTCGGTCAAAAATTCGTTTGATAGCGTCCAAACAAGAAGGGTCGTCAGGATATTTATTGTCGGTAACGCCCGAAATCTCACAGTGTGTGGAGGCACCACCCAAGGTTTCGGTATCTACGTCTTCACCGATGGAGGCTTTGACCAAATAAGGCCCTGCCAAAAATATCGAACCCGTCCCTTCCACAATCAGCGCTTCGTCCGACATGATAGGCAAGTAAGCCCCACCCGCCACACAACTCCCCATAATGGCTGCTACTTGCAGCAATCCCATGGAAGACATCACGGCGTTGTTACGGAAAATCCGCCCAAAGTGCTCTTTATCAGCAAATACATCTGCCTGAAGGGGTAGGTAAATCCCCGCGCTATCGACGAGGTAAATAATAGGAAGTTGGTTTTCGATGGCAATCTCTTGAGCCCGTAAGTTCTTTTTGGCTGTAATCGGAAACCAAGCGCCCGCCTTCACGGTGGCATCGTTGGCCACAATCACGCATTGCCGCCCCGATACTTTCCCAATACCAATCACCACCCCGCCCGATGGACAACCACCTTCCTCGGGATACATACCTTCGCCCACAAAAGCCCCCACTTCCACAAAATCGTTGGGAACATCTAATAAATAGTCGATGCGCTCGCGGGCGGTCAGTTTTCCTTTGGCTTTGTGTTTTTCGATGTTTTTAAGTCCACCGCCTAATTTTACTTTTTCGTAACGACGGTTCAATTCGTCTAAAAGCTGTTGATGAAATTCACGGTTAGTCATATTGACCTGATTTAGGGAATGAATGATGTCACAAAATGCACCTTTTTAGGGAAGTTTCCCCAATAAATTTAGTAAAAGGTGTGCTGAATTGTAAGAAGCCACCTGTTTAAAATTTTCGATGCTGTCGCGCGCTTTGCTGTCGGCTTTGTCGCTCATGCTTCTGATAACCAAACAAGGCACTTTTTGTTGCCAGCAAATTTGGGCCACGGCCGCTCCCTCCATTTCGGTGGCATCCGCCCCAAATTTTCGACGAAGTTCGTTGGCTTTGTTTTCAGAAGTAACGAGCAAATCGCCCGTGACAATGGTTCCTGTCAAAATTTTTGGTGAACGATGATTCGTGCCCAACGTTTGAAAATCGGTGCGCTTGGCTGCTTCTTGAGCAGTTGTTAATAAAATAGAGTCAGCCAAAAAATACAACGGATTGAGTTGTTTCGTCATCGGGTTGCGGGTACTTCGGGTGAATGTACTGTCGTTGGTCGCTTGGCCATAATCGTATTGGAGCGTTTGTTTGCCAATCACAATATCTCCTGCCTCCAAATCGGGGTGTAAACCTCCCGCAATTCCCGTAAAAATCAGCTGTTTAGGACGAAATTCGTTGAGGAGAAAAGCTACAGCCATGGAGGCATTTACTTTTCCGATTCCTGTTTTGAGGATAACGACCTTTTGTTTCCCAATTTTCCCCGTATAAAAAGGAATGCCATGAATAATTTTTGCCTTGGAATGTTGTAATGAACGTTGCAGTAATTCGATTTCTTCGTCCATTGCTCCTACGAGTGCGATGGTCGAGGTAGGTGAGTAAACTTGAGAAAAAAGCAGGGGAATATTGCCCCATAGAAAGATAAATAGTAGTTTCCAGCGCAAAAAATACATAAAAAAGATAGTTGAAGATGGGAATAAATGCTTATTTGATGCAAAATTGCAGAAAAACCTATCGCTGATTCCGCTATTTTTGTAATTCCTTGTAATAACCCACTCTAATACACAATGAAAGATACTGCCGAAAGAAAGCGTATTCATGCGCGTGCCGACAACAAAGGCTGGAAAAAATGGGGGCCTTACTTGGCTGAACGCCAATGGGGAACTGTTCGCGAAGATTATAGTTACTGGGGCGATTCGTGGGGATTCATCTCACACGAACTTTCTCGTTCGTACGCGTATCGTTGGGGTGAAGATGGTATCGGTGGTATTTCGGACAATAAAGGCCATGTCTGTTTGGCTTTTTCGTTTTGGAATCACCATGACCCCATCATCAAAGAACGTTTGTTTGGCCTAACAGGACCCGAAGGAAACCACGGGGAAGATGTGAAGGAATTGTACTACTATCTCGACAGTACACCTACGCACTCGTACATGAAATTGCTGTATAAATACCCGCAGCAAGCATTTCCTTATGCCAAACTATCGGAGGAAAACCGCAAACGAAATCGCCTTCAACCCGAGTATGAAATCTTGGATACGGGTGTTTTTAATGATAATCGCTACTTTGATATATATATAGAGTATGCCAAAGCCGACGAAAACGACTTGTTGGTAAAAATTACGGCACACAACCGCTACACCAAAGAAGCGCCATTGACTATTTTGCCTACACTCTGGTTTCGCAACACATGGTCGTGGGGATACGAGCAGTTTAATTATAAGCCTATCCTCAATGGCATTGCCAATCGCCAGATTGACGTGAACCACCGCTTACTAGGGAAGTATAAGTTCTATTTGGACGGGGCTGATGAGTTGATTTTCTGTGAAAATGAAACCAACACAGAAAAGATGTTTGGAAAACCCAATACCATCCCTTACACCAAAGATGGTATCAATAATTATATTGTTACGGGGAAAAAGCAGTACATCAATCGAAATCAAATTGGATCGAAAGCGGCGGGGCATTATAAAAAAATAGTACCTGCTGGCGGAAGCGTAGAAATTCGCCTTCGCTTTTCAAATCAAACCCACTTGACGACCGCATTTGAGGATTTCGACGAAATTTTTGAACAACGCAAAGCCGAAGCCGACGAGTTTTACGACGACTTGCAAAAAAATGTTACTGACCCTGAACTTCGTACTGTGCAGCGTCAAGCCTTTGCGGGAATGTTGTGGAACAAACAGTTCTTTTATTATAATGTAAACGAATGGCTCAAAGGTGATCCTAAGATGCCGTTCGAGTTCAAAGGAAGGGCCTATCCGCGTAACCTTACGTGGAAACACATGTACACGGCCAATATCTTGTCGATGCCCGACAAATGGGAGTATCCTTGGTTTGCGGCTTGGGACTTGGCATTTCATACCGTTACCTTGGCTCGACTTGATCCTTATTTTGCCAAACGACAACTGGCGGTAGTTCTTCGGGAGTATTACATGCACCCCAATGGTCAGTTGCCTGCTTACGAATGGAACTTCTCGGACGTAAACCCGCCCGTACACGCGTGGGCAACTTGGAAAGTCTATGAAATTGACCGCGAAATGAACGGGCAAGGAGATGTGGCCTTCCTAGAACGCGTTTTTCATAAACTATTGCTCAACTTCACGTGGTGGGTCAACCGTAAAGATGCCGAAGGAAACAACGTTTTCTCAGGCGGTTTCTTAGGACTTGATAATATTGGGGTATTTGATAGAAGTGCCGAACTACCAACGGGTGGGTATTTGGAACAAGCCGATGGAACTGGCTGGATGGCCATGTACACGCTGAATATGCTTCGAATCGCCTGCGAAATTTCGTTGGTTCGACCTGCCTACCAAGACATGGCGTCGAAGTTTTTTGAACACTTCTTGCACATTGCGGCTGCTATGAAATCGTTGGGAGGTGACAAAATCAGCCTTTGGGACGAAGAAGATCAGTTCTATTATGATGTACTTCATACCCCCGACAAGAAGGGGATGTTGTTAAAAGTACGGTCGATGGTAGGATTGATTCCATTGTTTGCCGTCGAGATTTTGGACGACGATTTGCTCGAAAAGCTTCCAGACTTTAAAAGAAGGGTAGAGTGGGTACTCACCAATCGCCCCGATTTGGCGTCGTTGGTGTCTCGTTGGCACGAACCAGGCAAAGGGGAATCACACTTATTGGCTTTGCTTCGCGGTCACCGAATGAAGATGTTGCTCAAACGAATGTTTGACGAAACAGAATTTTTGTCCGACTATGGCATTCGTGCTTTGTCGAAATTCCACGAAAAACATCCGTATGAGTTTTACGTAAATGGGGAAGTACTTCGCGTAAAATATACCCCTGCCGAATCTGAAAGTAGCATTTTCGGTGGAAACTCTAACTGGCGTGGCCCTATTTGGTTCCCGCTTAACTTCCTAATCGTCGATTCACTGTTAAAGTTCTATAACTATTATGGCGACGACTATGAGATTGAATACCCCACCAATTCGGGCAATGTTATGACTGTTCGCGAAGCAGCAATGTGCGTAGCAGAGCGACTGATTAATATTTTCCGTAGAGATGCAAACGGTAACATTCCAGTTTATACTTCATCGAAGTTGTTCCAAGAAGATGAACACTTCAAAGATTTGTACTTATTCTATGAATACTTTAATGGAGATAACGGAGATGGGCTTGGGGCATCCCACCAAATGGGCTGGACGGGGTTAGTCGCTGATTTGATAGAAATTACTTCTGTTCATAAACAGAAAATGAGCGAACTATCAGCTCATTAATCATACATTAATTCATTGTTGAACCAATGCTTTGGTCAAGGTGGGGAACAAAATAGGCACAACCTCAGTTTTGTTAACCGTATCATTGACCAAAGCATTTATTATTTATACGTATGTCACTTGTAGAAGATTTCAATAGCTATCGGACCAAAATGAACGACCGCATCATGTCGTCCGATAATCTGATCATTAAACGTCTCTTCAATTTGGATACAAATTGTTATTCAGAAGGGCAGCTCAATGAAGCAACCAAAGAAATGTTAGGGCTTGCGTGTTCGATGGTACTTCGGTGTGACGATTGTGTAAAATACCATTTAGGGAAATGTAAAGAATTGGGTGTAACCGAACCACAAATTCAAGAAGTGTTTTCAATCGCCACGCTCATCGGCGGCTCAATCGTGATTCCACACCTACGTCGTGCCGTTGAGTACTGGGACGAACTTTCTAAATAGTGCTTATATATATAAAGGATATGATAGAGGTAAACGAACAACTAGAACAGAACTGGGAAAAATTATTGGACACGCTCCAGTCAATGGTAGGTAAAAGACCAGAAGATTTGAATAGCGTGTTATTTTTAATAGGAGTTCAAGAGCTGGGGAAAGGGCCTTTGCACTTTACAAAAGAACAAAAACAGGATTTAATGCACATTGCTACCTGTAAAGTTCTCAGTTTATCGGGCTTTTATACACTCGAAGGACTCGATAAAGATGGTTGGCCGCACTGGAAATTGAACGAAAAACTGCCTCGTATCTCATTAATTAGCCAAGAAAACGTTTTGCGTGAGCATGTTTTGCGTTATTTTGGTGAGGAGCTGGGGATTTTTTTGTAGCTATAAGTGTGTGGTTTTTAGGTAATTGTGAATTATTTTGAAAAATAGTTGTGTAAATATTTGGAAGATGTTGATAAAAGTGGGACTTTTGCAACCCCAAACAACGAGGGCGGGGGCGAAAGTCCAAATAAAATTTTGAGAAATAAAAAAAATCAAAAATAAATTTGGAGATTAAAATAAAAAGTGAGACTTTTGCAACCCGAAAGAAATAAAGGGGAGCTGATAAGGAAGAGAAGATTTTGAAGGTTGAAAAAAGTTCAAAATTTTTTTGGAAATTAGAAAAGAAAGTCAGACCTTTGCAACCCGAAACAAGGAGAGAGGAAGAGGGGGTAAGTTAACTAGCGGGGTTAACACATTGCTTGAGAGCGACTTGAGCAAAAGTTCTTTGACAGAATGGTGAGAAGAAAACAAACGACAGGACGCGTAACAGTACAAAGACGCAAGTCTTAATTTTTAATAATATTTACGATGGAGAGTTTGATCCTGGCTCAGGATGAACGCTAGCGGCAGGCCTAATACATGCAAGAC
>Ga0102832_1000209_pt1 | contig 138945 bp, 131 predicted proteins | sample EBPBio282013_DNA_FD_88942 | JGI IMG/M metagenome (GOLD analysis project Ga0102832, IMG submission 88942) | Wastewater treatment Type I Accumulibacter community from EBPR Bioreactor in Madison, WI, USA - Reactor 2_5/28/2013_ DNA (Illumina Assembly) | ecosystem: Engineered > Bioreactor > EBPR >... | reverse complement strand
TGAACGGAGCGCCGCAGGCGCGCAGTGAGTTCTGCGGCACACCCCGCAAGCGCCCCGACCCAGGTTTGCCCCGTAGCGCAGCGAAGGGGTCGCAGACTTGGGGGCGTGTTCTTTGCCTCCTTTCTTGCACGAGCAAGAAAGGAGGTCGCCCGCCGGGGCGAGACCCGGCCAGCCAAAATCAAAAAGAAGAGCTACCCACGCAATACCACCAAGCGCTAGAGGCCAAAATTAATTGGAATCTGACCCCCATTAATTCCGATTAGTTCTTGGCGTCGGTGTCCGGCAATTAACGGGCTTTCCGGCATCTTTTCAGCGCTTTGCATGGCGAGGCACACGCCCACAATCATTGCCATGACCACGCTTGCCCTGCCCCTTTCATCGACGGCCATCGGCGCGCTGCGGCAGCTGGCCGTGTTCGGGCTGCTGGCGCTGGCTGCGGCGCAGCCGGCGCATGCGCTGCGCATCAAGGAGGTGGCGGCGGTGCAGGGCGTGCGTAGCAACCAGCTCACAGGCTACGGCCTGGTGGTGGGGCTGGACGGCACGGGCGACCAGACCACGCAGATGCCTATCACCACCCAGGCCATGCAGAACTACCTGCAACAGGCCGGCATCAGCCTGCCCGCGGGCGCCACGGCGCCGCAGCTCAAGAACGTGGCCACGGTGATCGTCACCGCGCAGTTGCCGGCCTTTGCCCAGCCGGGGCAAAGCATCGACGTGACCGTGGCCTCGATGGGCAATGCCAAGTCGCTCAAGGGCGGCACGCTGATTGCCACGCCGCTGCGCGGCGCGGATGGCGAGATCTACGCCCTGGCCCAGGGTAACGTGGTGGTAGGCGGCGCGGGCGCATCGGCCGGCGGCTCCAAGGTGCAGGTCAACCATTTGAGCGCCGGCCGCGTGCCCGATGGCGCCCAGGTAGAGCGCAGCGTGCCCACGCCGCTGCACGAGGGCGAGACCATCAAACTGGGCCTGAACGCATCCGACTTCCAGACCGCGCGCAAGGTGGCGCGCGTCATCAACGAGCGCCTGGGCGGTGGCACGGCCACGGCGCTCGACGGTCGTACGGTGCAGGTACAGGCACCGCAAGACCCCGGTGCGCGCGTGAACTTCATTGCCGAGCTCGAAGAGCTGCCGCTGCCCGATTCCACCCCTGCGGCCAAGGTGGTGATCAACCCGCGCACCGGCTCCATCGTGCTCAACCAGGCGGTGACGCTGGGGCCCTGCGCCATCGCCCATGGCAACCTGTCCATCACCATCAGCAGCACGCCGGTCATCAGCCAGCCGGCACCGCTGTCGCAGGGCCAGACCGTGGTCGCACAAAAGAGCGACATCCAGATCAAGCAGGACGGCGGCAAGGTGCTGCAGGTGCCGGCCTCGCCGCAACTGGCCGACGTGGTGCGCGCCCTCAACACCCTGGGCGCCACGCCGCAGGACCTGCTGGCCATCCTGCAGGCCATCAAGGCGGCGGGCGCGCTGAATGCCGAGCTGGAGGTGATCTGATGAGCATCCCGCTGAACCCCAGCACCACGGTCAACGCCCGCCAGGCGCTGGCCGTCGATGGGCGCTCGCTGAATGCGCTGAAATTCCAGTCCACCCAGGGCGACGCGCAGGCCACCCAGGGTGCGGTGCAAGAGGCCGCCAAGCAGCTCGAATCGCTGTTCATGCGCGAGCTGATCAAGAGCATGCGCGAGGCCACGGCCAAGTCCGGCCTGCTCGATGGCGCCGAGGGCAACCTGGCGAATGACCTGCTCGACCAGCAGCTGTCGGTGCAGATGTCGGGCCTGCCCGGCGGCCTGTCGGACGCCATCCAGCGCCAGCTCTCCAAGCAGCTCGGCGGCGACGGCCAGACCGCCCTGGTGCCCGGCTCCACGCTGAGCCTGGACAGCACGCTGCGCAAGGCCGCCCCCGCCGACAACCCGCGCGCGCGCGGCCCCAAGGGGCGCGACGACTTCGTGCAGCACCACCGCGCCGCCGCCGAGCGCGTGGCGCAGGACAGTGGCATCCCCGCCAGCTTCATGCTGGGCCAGGCCGGCCACGAGACCGGCTGGGGCAAAAGCGAGATCCGCAACAAGGACGGCAGCAACGCCTTCAACCTGTTCGGCATCAAGGCCGGCAAGGGCTGGACCGGCAAGGTGGCCGAGGTGACCACCACCGAATACGTGAACGGCGTGCCGCGCAAGACGGTGGCCAAGTTCCGCGCCTACGACTCCTACGAGGACTCGTTCAAGGACTATGCGCGCCTGATCAACGACAGCCCGCGCTACGAGAAGGCGCGCGCCAAGACCCATTCGGCCGTGGCCTTTGCGGCAGAGCTGCAAAAGGCCGGCTACGCCACCGACCCGCAATACGCCAGCAAGCTGAGCCGCGCCATCCAGAGCACGCACGGCATAGCGCGCTCGCCGCTGCTGGCCCGGGCCACAGGCACACAGGCCTGACAAGGGGTAGATCATGAGCCTGCTCAGCGTCGGTGCCCGCGCCCTGCTCGCCAACCAGACGGCCCTGCAGACCACGGGGCACAACATTGCCAACGTCAGCACCGCCGGCTATTCGCGCCAGAGCGTGCACCTGCAGACGGTGCAAGGCCAGTTCAGCGGCTCGGGCTACATCGGCAACGGCGTCAACGTGGTCACCATCATGCGCAACCACAACGAGCTGCTGACGCGCCAGGCCGCCGCCGCGCAGGCCGTGCAGGCCGGCGACACGGTGCGCGCCGAGCGCCTGACGCAGCTGCAGGACGTGTTCCAGGGCGGGGCCACCGGCCTGGGGGCGGCGATATCCGACATGCTCAACTCGCTGGTGGACGTGGTGGCCGCGCCCTCCGACATCACGGCGCGTACCGTGACGCTGACGCGCATGAACGAGATGGCATCGCGCATGCGCAACAGCGGCAACCAGCTGCACGAGCTCGAATACTCGGTGAACGAGCAACTCACCAACAACGCCACGCGCATCAACCAGCTGGCGCAAAGCATTGCCGAGGCCAACGAGCAGGTGGCACGCGCCAAGGGCAACGGCCAGTCGCCCAACGACCTGCTGGACCGGCGTGACCAGCTGATACGCGAGCTGAACCAATACATACAGACCACGCAGATCCCGGCCGACGACGGCTCCATCGGCGTGTTCATCGGCGGCAGCCAGGCGCTGGTGCTGGGCAACCAGGCGGCATCGGTGTCGGTGGCCGAATCACAGCTGTTCACGGGCAGCAACCAGATGCGCCTGTTCTTCAACCGCCCCGGCGCCACGCCGTCGGAGATGCAGGAGGACATGCTGGGCGGCGGCGAGATGGTCGGCCTGCTGAAGTTTGCCAACAACGACCTGGTGGAGGGGCGCAACCTGCTCGGGCGCATGGCGCTGGCCATAGGCATGAGCATGAACGCGCAGAACAAGCTGGGCCTGACGCTGGACGGGAAGGTCGGTGGCGACCTGTTCACCGTGCCCGCCGGCGCCAAGGGCTACACCAGCAGCGCCGGCCTGGCGGGCAGCAATGTCAGCTATGCCGACCCGACGCGCTTCGCCGCATCGGACTACGAGGTGCGCTTTACCGGAGCCAATGCGGGCCAGGTGGTGCGCCTGTCCGACGGCAAGACCACAGGCTTCACCAGCCTCACGGATCCGAGCCTGCAGAACATCGACGGCCTGACGTTCAACCTCACCGGCGCGGGCGCGGCGGGCGAGCGCATCCTGTTCAAGCCCTTCGCCGACGCGGCGGCCAACATCAAGGCCCTGGTGAATTCGCCGCGCGACCTGGCGGCCGCCAACCCCATCAACGCCGCCATGGGCACGTCCAATGGCGGCACGCTGCAGCTCTCGGAGCTCAAGGCCACGGGCCTGCCCAATCCGCCCGGGCTGGTGCTGCCGCCCAATGGCGACACGGCCACGCCGCCGGCCTTTCCCGGCGGCATACAACTGCAGTTCACGGCCGGCCCGCCCGCCACCTACGACGTGATCAACCGCGGCAGCGCTCCGCCCACCACGGTCGCCACGGGGCAAAGTTACGTCGCGGGGCAGCCCATATCCATCAATGGCTGGTCGATCACGCTGCAGGGCACGCCCAAAAGCGGCGACACGGTCAACATCGGCAACGCCACCGACCCGCAATACGGCGATTACTACACCCGCAACGCCGGCAATGCCTCGGCGCTGATGGCGCTGCGCGACGTGAAGATGTTCGACGAGTCCAAGCTGTCCGACGGCTACGCCGGCCTGATGGCCCAGATCGGCACGCGCACGCAGAGCGCCAGCTACGCCGCCGAGCTGTCCAACTCGATTGCCAGCAACCTGGAGGCGGATCGCACGGCCGTCTCCGGCGTCAACCTGGACGAGGAGGCGGCGCGCCTGATCCAGTACCAGCAGGCCTACCAGGCCTCGGCCAAGATGCTGCAGATCGCGCAGAACATCTTCGACAACCTGATCCAGAGCATGGGACGCTGAGATGAAGACCAACCCCCTGAGCGGCTGTGCCGCTTCCCCCTTCTCTCGCATCGCTACGCGCTGCGGGAAGGGGGACGCCGCCAGCGCGGCGGGGCGGCCCTTGCGCGGCGGCCCTCGCCTGGGTTGCGCCAGTTGCATGGATCATGGGTCGCGCGCAGCGCAATGAGTCATCGATAGGAATACCGCCATGAGCAGCTCCTTCTTTCGCGTCAGCACCGCCAACATGTACGACAGCTCGGTGCGCAACCTGAGCACGCGGCAAAAGACCCTGGTGGATCTGCAGGAGAACCTGACCTCGGGCAAGCGCGTGGTGCGCCCCAGCGACGATCCCGTGGCCGCCGCCCAGGCCGAGCGCGCCCTGACGCGCATCAGCCGCATACAGACCGAGCAGCGCGCGCTGGAGGTGCAGCGCAACGCCATCGGCCTGGCCGAATCCACACTGGGCGACGCCATCGGCCTGGTGCAGGAGATGCGCACGCTGATCGTGGGCGCCGGCGGCGGCGCGCTGAAGAACGAAGACCGCAAGACCTACGCCAACCAGATCCAGAGCCTGCGCGATCAGCTGAACGAGGTCATCAACCGCAAAGACACCAACGGCATACCGCTGCTGGGCGCCCTGGGCAGTGCGCTGCAGCCTTTCACCGGGACGCTGAACTTCAGCGGCTTGCCCGGCCAGGCCGCCAGCGGCGGAACAGCCATCGCGGGCATGCTGGACGGCAATGCGGCGCTGATGTTTGACCCGATCACCAGCATCACACGGGCCCCAGGCAGCGGCCTGGGCACCCCGGCGGCGCAGATCGTCGACCCAAACAAGCTCGACGGCGCCAGCTACAGCCTGAAAGTGACCGGCGTCGTCACCGCCAGCGGCACGACCACGGTCACCTACGACCTCATCAAGACCGACAAGGCCGGCATTACCACCACCAACTCCGGCATTACGGCAAGCGGCCCCACCGGCCAACCTTTACCCGTAGACATCATGCAAGGGCCGGACAGGGTCATAGCGCTGTCCCTGAACGGTACGCCGATGACGGGGGATCAGGTCAATCTGGCGTCCAGCCCCAGCCTGATGAGCTCCATCGACAGCGCCATCAAGGACATCACCAACGCCACCAACAGCACGCAGGCCGCACAGGCCGTGAGCCAGGCCCTGGCGCACATGGATGCCGGCATCGAGCAGCTGAGCAACATCCGCGGCTACGCCGGCGAGCTGCTCAACCGCGCCGACCGCATCACGGGCGACCAGGAAAGCCGTTCCATCCAGCTGGAGGCCGACCGCTCGCGCGCCGAAGACCTGGACATGCTCAAGGGCATCTCCGACTTCCAGAACGCCAACGTCGGCCTGGAGGCGGCCCTCAAGTCCTATGCCCAGGTGCAGCGCCTGTCGCTGTTCAACTACGTCAACGGATAGGGCCTGGAGCATGTTCGAAGGCGCGACAATCGCAGCCATCATCTCCATTGCCTGACCCCACCCCATGGTCCAATCCGTCCTAGGCAGCCTGGTACTGGGCTACCGCCCTCTATGGAATGCCGCGCGCAAGCTCGCCGGCGTGCAGCTGTACGTGCATGGCCATGGCAGCCAGCGGGTCGATGCCGCGCACCTGCTGCGCACCATCCAGGAGCTGTGGAGCGCTGCATCGGCGCCGCTGCTGCTGTCGCCGCGCTCGCAGGCGCTGCTCATCGACCTGCTGCAGCACGCCCCGCGCGGCGCGCCCTGGATAGCGGTGCCGGGCGACTGGCTGGCGCTGCCCGCCGTGCGCGAGAACGTGCAACGCGCCCATGGCCGCGGCCTGCGCCTGGTGTGGAGCGGCACCTTGAGCCGCCTGCCCGACGCCGACACCGCGCGCCTGTTCGACAACAGCCTGCTGCAGCTGTCCGGCAGCGATGCCGCCGCCGCGCTGCAGGCAGCCGGTGGCAAGCAGCCCAGCCCGCTGATCGCCGGGCAGATGTACGACAACGTGGCCAGCCGCGCGCTGCTCTCGCAATGCCTGGACCAGGGCCGTGCCCTGGCCGTGGCCGGCTGGCCCATGGAGGATGTGCTGCACAGCCTGCGCCACCAGCCGCTGGCTCCGGCGCACGAGGTGGTGCAGAAGCTGCTCAAGGCCATAGACGATGACCAGTCGATAGACCGCCTGGAGCAGATCCTGGGCCAGGACCCGCTGCTGGCCCACCGCTTCCTGGTCTATACCAATTCGGCCGCGCTGGGCCTGCGCACGGGGGTGGATTCGCTGCGCCGCGGCCTGGTGATGATGGGCTACGGCTCGCTCTCGCGCTGGCTGTCCGACCAGCTGCCGCACTGCGCCACCGAGCCCGACCTGCGCCCGATACGCAGCGCCATGGTGCTGCGCGCGCGCCTGACCGAGCAGCTGCTGCAGGCCGGCGCCGGCACCGAGCTGCGCGGCGAGGTGTATCTGGCCGGCCTGTTCTCGCAACTCGACGAGCTGCTGCACGAGAACCTGGGCGCCATATTGCACCGCCTGCCGCTGTCCGAGCGCATCTACAACGCCGCCGTGCTGCGCACCGGCGCCTACGCCCCCAGCCTGGAGCTGGCCTGCGCGCTGGAGGGCGACAGCGCCGGCGCCATCGTCCAGCTGTGCGAGGCGCATGAGCTGGAGCTGGAAGACATCAACCGCGCGCTGCTGCGCGTGCTGTCCGAGCTGGCGGTGGAGCGGCCCGCCGGGCATTGAGGCTTTTTTGCCTGACTGGCGACATGCCTCAGATACGGTGGCGGCCCTCACCCCCACCCTCTCCCAGAGGGAGAGGGAGTAAAAACCGGCGCAACCGATCGCCCTCGCCCCTTTGGGGAGAGGGAGGGGTGAGGTCCCTCTGCGGCATGTACATAGTCAGGCCTTTTAGGCCCACAGCGCCCGTACACTGGGCGCAAACAGCTATCAAATCATGAGTTCACCAGACTCCCCCGGCACGCCGCCGCACCATGCGGGCGCCGGCCGCGCCGGTTTTTCCTCCAGCCTGGGCGTGCTCGCCGCCACGCTGGGCTCGGCCGTCGGGCTGGGCAATATCTGGAAGTTCCCCTCGCTCACCGGCGCCAACGGCGGGGCGGGCTTTTTGCTGGTCTATCTGCTGTCCACGCTGCTCATCGGCCTGCCGCTGATGGTGGCCGAGATCGCCATCGGCCGCCAGGCGCGCGCCAACCCGATCTCGGCGCTGCGCGAGCTCGCGCCCTGCGGCGCGCCCTGGTGGCTGGTCGGCCTGGGGGGCATGGCGGCGGCCTTCCTGATCCTGTCGTTCTACTCCGAGGTCGTCGCCTGGGTGTTTGCCTATGTGGCCAAGGCGCTCGCCGGCAGCCTGCTGTCCGCCGACCCGGCACAGACCCAGGCCAGCTTCGACGCCCTGGTCACAGACCCGGTGCAGTCGCTGCTGTGGCAATGGGTGGTGCTGGCCTTCATCGGCTCCATCCTGCTGCTGGGCGTGACCAAGGGCATAGAGGCGGTGACCAAGAAGCTGATGCCACTGCTGTTCCTGCTGCTGCTTTTGCTGTGCGGCTACAGCCTGACGCTGCCGGGCGCGGGCCTGGCGCTGTCGTTCCTGTTCGCGCCCGAATGGCACAAGATCACGCCCGCCGTAGTGCTTACCGCCATGGGGCTGGCGTTCTTCAAGCTGTCCATCGGCATGGGCACGATGATGACCTACGGCAGCTACTTCACGCCCGGGCAGAACATTCCGGCCACCGCCACGCGCGTGATGCTGGCCGACCTGTCGGTGTCGCTGCTGGCCGGCATGGCCATCTTTCCGGCGGTGTTCAGCTTCGGCTTCGCGCCCTCGGCAGGGCCGTCGCTGGTGTTCATCACCATCCCCGCGGTGTTCGCGCAGATACCGGGCGGCCAGGTGCTGCTGGCGGCGTTCTTCATCCTGACCGCGATTGCCGCCACCGGCGCCATGCTGTCCATCATGGAGGTGGCGGTGGTGATACTGCACGAGCGCTGGGGCCTGGCGCGGCCCCGGGCCACGCTGCTCACGCTGCTGATCCTGATGCTGCTGGGCGCGGGCTGCGCCCTGAGCCAGAGCACGCTCGCGCATATCCGCCCCGGCGGGCGCACGCTGTTCGACTGGGCCGACTACCTCTCGTCCAACCTGCTTATGCCCATGGGCGGCATCGCCATCGCCCTCTTCGTCGGCTGGGCCTGGGGTGAGCAGGCCTTTGCCGCGCAGCTGTCCAACCAGGGCCAGCTGCACAACCGCGCCCTGGCGCGCGCACTGTGCCTGCTGCTGCGCTGGGTCACGCCGGTGCTGATCGGGCTGGTCATGCTGGCCGGGCTGGGGGTGTTTGGCAGCGCCTGATGTCCGGGGCGCTTGCACCACTGGCGATGGCGCCGCATCATGGCCGGCCCGTCAGCCGCCAACAGGAGATGCCATGCCAGCCACCCTCAGCCCCACCCCACTGTGCCAGCTGCTGGGCTGCCGCCTGCCGCTGCTGCTGGCCGGCATGGGCGGCGTGTCGCGCCATGAGCTGGTGGCCGCCGTCACCGAGGCCGGCGGCTTTGGCTTCCTGGGCATGGTGCGCGAGCCGCTGGCGCTCATCGAGCGCGAGGTGGCCCAGTTGCGCGCACGCACCGACCGGCCCTTTGGCGTCAACCTCATCCCCGCCGGCACGCCCGCCGCGCTGCTGCAGAGCCAGGTGGATCTGTGCATTGCGCTCGGCGTGCCCGTGGTCGGCCTGTTCTGGGACGTGGACCGGCCCCTGATCGCGCGGCTGCGCGCCGCCGGCATCACCGTGGTGCACCAGGTGGGCTCGCTGCAGGACGCGCTGGACGCCCAGGACGCCGGCGCCCAGGCCCTCATCGCCCAGGGCGTGGAGGCCGGCGGCCATGTGCGCGGGCGCCAGCCGCTGATGCAGCTGCTGGCCGAGCTGCTGCCCCACGCGCGCGTGCCCGTGGCCGCCGCCGGCGGCCTGGCCGATGGCCGTGACGTGGCGCGCGTGCTGGCCCAGGGCGCCCAGGCCGCCGTGCTGGGCACGGCCCTGATCGCCACGCCGGAATCCTTTGCCCACGATTACCACAAGCGCCGCCTGGTCGCCGCCCGCGCCAGCGACACCGTGCTGACCGAAGACTTCCACATCAACTGGCCGCCCCACGCCGCCGTGCGCGTGCTGGCGAGCAGCGTCACCCGCGGCGAGCGCGGCGACCCCTTCAGCGCCGCCGCCCGCACCACCATTGGCGAAGAAGAGGGCCGGCCCATCTACCTGTTCAGCACCGACTCGCCGCTGCGCTCCATGACGGGCGATTTCGAAGGCATGGCCCTGTACGCCGGCCGGGGCGTGGATCGCATCGGCGACGTAGAGCCCGCGGGCGAGCGCGTGCGGCGCATTGCCGAGGATGCGGCGCAGGAGCTGCACCCGGCCTGCTGACCCGGCAACAAAGGGTTGACCGTCATCCCGGCGAAAGCCGGGATCCAGGGGCACCCTTGGCCAGCGCGGCCGTTGAATCCCTCTCCGCTCGCTGGCCAGGCGGCTTATTTCACCGACGCCACCACCCGCTGCCACGCCCGCCAGAACGCCGGCTCCTGCGTGTTACCAAAGTTGATGCGCATCAACGTGCAGGGCTGGCGCGTGGCGTGGAACAGGGCGCCGGGGGCGATCAGGTAGCCCTCGTCGAGCAGGCGCTGGGCCAGCATGTCGGTGTCCACGCCGGTGTCCACCCAGCCGAACATGCCGGCGGGCTCGGCGGCGAAGCGGCAGCCGGCCGCCAGGGCCAGCTGCACGCTGCGCGTGCGCGCCTGGGCGATGCGCTGGCGCATGCGCTCGGCGTGGCGGCGCAGCTGGCCCTGGTCTATGCACAGCGCCAGCGCCTTTTCCAGGATGGCGGGGGTGGTCAGGGTGGACAGCAGTTTGGTGTCCAGCATGCGCTCCACCAGGTCGGGCGGCGCCGCCAGGTAGCCTATGCGCCAGTTGGGCGCCAGGATCTTGGCGAAACCGCTCACATAGATGGTGCGGCGCAGGCCGTCGAGCATGGACAGGCGCGTGGCGTGCTCGGGCGCGATATGGCCGTAGGTGTCGTCCTCGACGATGTGAAAGTCGTGCCGCTGCGCCAGCTGCAGCACCTGGTGCGCGCCGGCCGGCGACAGGCTGTAGCCCGTGGGGTTGTGCAGCACGCTGACGCTGACGAACAGCCTGGGCGCGTGCAGCTCGCAGTAGCGCGCCATGACGGCCAGGTCCGGCCCCTCGGGGCCGCGCGGCACGGGCAGCACGCGCATGCCCAGGGCTTCGAGGCGCGCGAACTCCACGCTCCAGCCGGGCTCCTCCACCATCACCGGGTCGCCGGCCTTGAGCAGCGTGCGGCTGACGATGTCCAGCGCCTGCGTGGCGCCCACGGTGGTGATGATCTGCCCGGGCCGGGCGGGGATGTGGATGTCGGCCATGCGCCGCGCCAGCGCCTGGCGCAGGCCGGCGTCGCCCATGGGCTCGCCGTAGCTCAGCGAGCCGCCCTGCAGCGCCGGGCCGGCGGTGATCTTGCGCACGGCGGCGCTCAGGAAGCGCGCCTCTTCCAGCCAGGCCACGGGCAGCACGCCCGAGCCAGGCTGGGGCTTGTTCGAGGCCTGGTGGAACATGCCGCGGATCAGCGCCGTGGCGTTGATCCGCGAGCCCGCCAGGCACAGGCCCATGGGGCCCAGTGGGGATGCCGCTGTTGCTTCTGAAAGAATAGCTGCCTGCCCTTGCCCATCCTGCGCTAGCGGCATTTTTTGCACTATGTCGCGCACATAGAAGCCGCGCTGGCGCCGAGCCTCCACCAGCCCCTGGGCCAGCAGCTTGTCGTAGGCCGCGACCACGGTGTGGGGGCTCACGCCCTGCTGGCGCGCGCATTCCCGCACCGAGGGCAGGCGCGCGCCGGCGGGCAGCAGGCGCGTGCGTATGCGCTCGGCAAAGCGCTCGGCGAGTTGTTCGGTCAGGCTGCGGTCGGGGCTGCGGGTAAGCATGGCTGTGTCAGTGGATGAACCGGTACAGTTGCTTCATGTGTGGGTTTGACTGTACCGGTACTGTAATGGCGTCTGCCCCTACAGTACAGCCTTCCTGCCCCTGCCCCACAACGCCCCATGCCCCTGGTTGAATTCACCGCCCTGCTGGTGCTGGCCACCGCGATGAGCTTCACGCCCGGCCCGAACACCACCCTGTCCACGGCCCTGGCGGCCAACCGCGGGCTGCCGGCGGCGATGCGCTTCGTGCTGTCGGTGCCCGTGGGCTGGAGCGCGCTGCTGCTGCTGTGCGCCGGCGGGCTGGGCGCGCTGGTGCTGGCGCTGCCGGCGCTGCGCTGGGCCATCAAGGCCGTGGGCATCGGCTACCTGCTGTGGCTGGCACTGCGGCTGGCGCGCTCGGGCCAGCTGTCCGAGGCCGACGCCGCGCGCCTGTCGGTCGGCTTCTGGCAGGGCACGCTGCTGCAGTTCGTGAACATCAAGGCCTGGCTGCTGGCGCTGACCATCGTCGCCGGCTGGGTCGTCGGGCAACCGGATCATCTGCAGCGCCTGGCCCTGGTGCTGCCGGTGATGATGGCCTTTGCCTTCGCCAGCAACCTCACCTACGCCGCCGCGGGCGCGCTGCTGCGCCACTGGCTGGCCCAGGGGCGGCGGCTGCTGTGGTTCAACCGCGTGATGGCGGCAGTGCTGGTGGCCACGGCGCTGTGGATGGTGGCGGCATGAACAACGCCGGCTCGCACCGTGATCAAACCCTGGGCCTGTGGCTGGGCGTGCTGGGCGTGGCGATCTTTGCCGTGACCCTGCCGGCCACGCGGCTGGCCACCGGCACGGCCGAGCAACCCCAGCTCTCGCCCTGGTTCGTGACACTGGGCCGCGCCGCGCTGGCGGGCCTGCTGTCGGCGGCCTTTCTGCTCGTCACGCGCTCGCCACGGCCAGAGCGGCAGCATTTCAAACATCTGGGCTGGGCCGTGCTGGGCAACACGCTGGGCTATCCACTGTTGCTGGCCTATGCGCTGCGCAGCGTCACGGCCAGCCATGCCGCGGTGGTCACGGCGCTGCTGCCGCTGGTGACGGCCGTCGTCGCCGTGCTGGTGCTGCAGCAGCGCGCGCGCCTGGGTTTCTGGGTCTGCGCCGTGCTGGGCAGCCTGCTGGTGGTGGCGTTTTCGCTGTTGCGCGGCTGGCAGCAGGGCCATGGCTTCAGCGTCGAGGCGGCCGATGCCCTGCTGGTGGGTGCGGTGGTGGCGGCCTCGGTGGGCTACATCCACGGCGCGCGCATCACCCCGGCGCTGGGTGCCGAGCGCGTGATCTGCTGGGTCTGCCTGCTGGCGCTGCCCGTCACCCTGCCGGCCGCGCTGTGGCTGTGGCCCACGCACAGCGTGGCGCCCTCGGCCTGGGGCGGCTTCATCTACGTGGGCGTGTTCTCGATGTGGGCCGGCTTCTTTGCCTGGTACCGGGGGCTGGCCCTGGGCGGCGCGCTGCGCGTGAGCCAGACGCAGCTGCTGCAGCCGTTTTTTTCCATCCTGGCGGCGATTCCGCTGCTGGGCGAGCCGCTGGACATGGTGACGCTGGGCTTTGCCGCCGCGGTGGTGGCCACGGTGGCCATCGGCAGGCGCATGCCAGTAGGGAATTAGGCTTGCGGTTATGCTGCGCGCGCGACCGGCTACCCCCGCCGGCCGCGCACCGCCGCACAACGGCATTTTTTTTGAGCAGATGGATGGCGCAACACCCGCGCGCCTATTGGAGATAAACCCATGACGAACTGGACCCTGGCCGCACGCGCGGCAAAGATGAACCCCTCGGTGATCCGCGAGATCCTCAAGGTCACCGAGAAGCCCGGCATCATCAGCCTGGCGGGCGGCCTGCCCTCGCCCAAGACCTTCCCGATACAAGAATTTGCCCAGGCCTGCGCCAGCGTGCTCGCGCACGACGGCCAGTCGGCCCTGCAGTACGCCGCCAGCGAGGGCTACCCCGCGCTGCGCGAGGCCGTCGCCAGCTGGCTGCCCTGGGATGTGGACCCGGCCCAGGTCTTGATCACCACCGGCTCGCAGCAGGGCCTGGACCTGGTGGCCAAGGTGCTGGCCGATACCGGCAGCCGCGTGCTGGTCGAAACACCCACCTACCTGGGCGCGCTGCAGGCCTTCACGCCCATGGAGCCGCATATCGTCAGCGTGGCCAGCGACGACCAGGGCCCGCTGGTGGAAGATTTTGTGGCCCAGGCCGGCAGCGGCGCCGATGCGGCCCGCTTCATGTACCTGCTGCCTAACTTCCAGAACCCCACCGGCCGCACCATGAGCGAGGAGCGCCGCGCCGCGCTGTCGGCCAAGGCCGCCGAGCTGGGCATCCCGCTGGTCGAAGACAACCCCTACGGCGACCTGTGGTTCGACCAGCCGCCGCCCGCACCGCTGACGGCGCGCAACCCCGAGGGCTGCATCTATCTGGGCAGCTTCTCCAAGGTGCTGGCCCCGGGCCTGCGCCTGGGGTATGTGGTGGCGCCCAAGGCCATCTACCCCAAGCTGCTGCAGGCCAAGCAGGCGGCCGACCTGCACACGCCCAGCTTCAACCAGCGCATCGTCGCCGAGGTGCTCAAGGACGGCTTCCTGGCGCGCCATGTGCCCACCATTCGCGCGCTCTACAAGCACCAGCGCGACGCCATGCTGGCCGCGCTGGAGCGCGAGATGGCCGGCCTGGGCGTGCAATGGAACAGCCCCGCCGGCGGCATGTTCCTGTGGGTGCGCCTGCCCGAGGGCATGAACGCCATCGAGCTTTTGCCAAAGGCCGTGGAGCGCAACGTGGCCTTCGTGCCCGGCGCCGCCTTTTATGCCGACCATGGCGACCCGCGCACGCTGCGCCTGTCCTTCGTCACGGCCAGCGCCGCGCAGATCGACACCGGCATTGCGGCCCTGGCCGCCACCATCCGCCAGGCGCTCTAGACCATGACCGCGCCGCTGCCCACGCTGGCCGAGATCGAGGCCGCGGCGCAGCTCATCTACCGGCAGTTCCAGCCCACGCCCCAGTACCGCTGGGGTCTGCTGGCCGAGCGCCTGGGCGCCGAGTGCTGGCTCAAGCACGAGAACCACGGCCCCGTGGGCGCGTTCAAGATCCGCGGCGGCCTGAGCTACTTTGCCCAGCTGGCGCAAGACGGCCGGCTGCCGCGCGAGGTCATCAGCGCCACGCGCGGCAACCACGGCCAGAGCATGGGCTGGGCCGCGCGCCAGCACGGCGTGGCCTGCACCATCTGCGTGCCGCGCGGCAACTCGGTGGAGAAGAACGCCGCCATGCGCGCGCTGGGCGTCACGCTCATCGAGCATGGCGAGGACTTCCAGGCCGCGCGCGAGCATGCCCTGCAGCTGGCCGAACAGCGCGGCGCCCACATGGTGCCCAGCTACCACCCGGCCCTGGTGCGCGGCGTGGCCACCTATTGGTGGGAGTTTTTGCGCGCCGTGCCGCACATGGATTGGGCCTATGTGCCCATAGGCCTGGGCTCGGGCGCCTGCGCCGCCGTGGTGGCCAAGCGCGCCCTGGGCCATGGCGTGCGCCTGGTGGGCGTGGTCAGCAGCGGCGCGCGCACCTATGCCGAGTCGTTTGCCACCGGCCGGGTGGTCGAGTCGCCCGTCAGCACCCAGCTGGCCGACGGCATGGCCGTGCGCCTGGCCGACCCGGAGGCGCTGGCCATCCTCAGGGGCGGGCTCGATCACCTGGTGCAGGTCAGCGACGACGAGGTAGCCGCCGCCATGCGCGCCCTGTTCACCGACACGCACAACATCGCCGAGGGCGCGGGCGCCGCCGCCCTGGCCGGCGCGCTGCGGGAGAAGGACGCGCTGCGCGGCCAATGCGTGGGCCTGGCGCTGACCGGCGGCAACGTGGACGCGCCGGTGTTCGCACGCGTGCTCGGCGGGCAGTGACGCTGCCTTTGTTGCAATCAAATTAATAGCTGTTGTCGCTTACAAGACAAGCGTCAGCGGCCTGTTTGATCAAAAATCGCCGGCATGGGAACCCTCTACCTCGTGCGCCACGGCCAGGCCTCGTTTGGCGCGGATGACTACGACCAGCTGAGCGCGCGCGGCCAGCAGCAGTCCGAGCGCCTGGGCGCCTATTGGCGCGAGCGCGGCCTGCGCTTTGACGCCGTGCTCTGCGGCACGCTGCGCCGCCATGGGCAGACGCTGGCGGGCATCAAGCAGGGCCTGGGCGACCAGCCCGGGCCGCTGCCCGAGCCGCTACTGCTACCCGGCCTGAACGAATACGACAGCCAGGCGCTGATACGCGCCATACACCCCGCGCGCCTGCCGCGCCCGGACACGCCCGAGCTGTTCAAGCAGCATTTCCGCCTGCTGTGCGACGCGCTGGCGCAGTGGATGGCCGGCACCATCAGCCCGGCGGGCATGCCCAGTTGGAATGATTTTTCTGGCGGCGTGCGCGCGGCGCTGGAGCAGGTGCGCCGCGAATATGTCGGGGGTAATGTGCTACTGGTCTCCAGCGGCGGGCCGATCGCCGCCGCCGTGGGCGAGGTGCTGTCTACCCCGCCCGAGGTGACGATTGCGCTCAACATGCGCATTCGCAACAGCGCCGTGACCGAGTTCAGCGTCAGCCCCAAACGCCTGATGCTGCAGACCTTCAACACCCTGCTGCACCTGGACGCGCCCGAGTATGCGGGCTGGGTCACTCACGCCTGAAGCGCGGCCTGCCAGGTGCAGCGGTCGCGCCCGTTGTTCTTGGCCTGGTAGAGCACGCGGTCGGCGCGCGCGAACAGCGACTGCGGCCGGTCTTCGGCCTGCAGCATGGCGCCGCCCACGCTCACTGTGACCACATCGGCCACCGGCGATGCGCCATGCGCCAGGGCGCGCTGGCGCACCCCCGCCACCAGGCTTTGCCCCAGGGCCTGGGCGTGGTCGGCGTTGCTGCCGTACAGCAGCACGGCAAACTCCTCGCCGCCCACGCGCGCCACCATGTCCAGCGGCCGGCCAATGCAGGCCAGCGCCACCTGCGCCACCTGCTGAAGCACCGCGTCGCCCTGCGGGTGGCCATGGCTGTCGTTGTAGGCCTTGAAATGGTCCACATCGACCAGCAGCAAGGCCAGCGGCTGGCCCTCGCGCCGCGCCTGGGCCATGATCTGCTCCAGGTGGTGGTTGAACATGCGGCGGTTGTACAGGCCGGTCAGCGCATCGCGCATGGCCAGCCAATGCGCGTCGCCGCGATACAGGAACTGCTCGCGCCGCTGGTGCTCGCGCCAGTAGGCGGCAAAGCCGAACACCAGCGCCGACAACGCCAGCTCGCCGCCCAGGCGCAGCATCTGCGCCTGCACCTCGGGCTGCGGCGCCACCCAGGCCAGCGCACCCACGCAAGCCAGATACAGCGCGGCCATGGCCAGTTGCGCCCACAGGTTGATGGCGAACGGCGAAAACAGGCCCAGCATGATCATCACCAGAACGGCCGTCTCATGCGGCACGCCGAACACCTTGTAGGCATACACCGCAAACGCCGCACCGCAGCTGAGCGCCACGCCCAGCCCCATCAGCGCCCCATGCAGCCAGCGCATGGGCGCGCGCCACAAGGCGCCGACCAGCACCAGCGCAATCGCCACCGTGACGGCCACGCGCGTCACGCGCAGGGCGGTCAACAGCGGCTGCTGCCCGGCGCCCAGCCGCGCGGCATCGATGCGCCACAGGTCAAACAGCCCGTAGCCACCCCACAGCAACAGGCAAAGGGCGCTGAACCACAGCACGCGCACATACTCGTCGCTGTGGCTATAGGCGCGGTATTCGGCCTCCAGCGGCGCATCGAAGCGCAGCCAGCGAAAGCCCCGGCGCAGCTGCTGTGCGTACTTGGTGGTGGATGCCTGCAAGGGCGGCCTGATCTGAAGCATGCGGTTGATTCTCCCAATGCGGCCGGTTGTACCACTGTGCTTCATTTTGCGCCTTGATGTGCGCTATCACAGTAGTGCCAAGCCAGCACCGGCCGGCTACGGCGGCCCCGGCCTGGGCGCCAGGGTGGACAGCGGCAGCGCATGCAGCTCGGCCAGGAGCTGCGCCAGCGCGGCGCCCGCCGCCTGCACCACGGCCTGGCCCTTGTCGGCGCTGGCGGCGGCGGCGTTGCCCACGGCGCCGGCGCTGTGGTAGTCCTCCATGGCCCAGCCCATCTTGGCGCTCTTGCCGTTGCCCAGGATGGCATGGCGCTCGGCGCGATCCTGGGATGTCGAGCGCCAGTGGCGCGCGTGCTCCATGTGCACGGTCTCGGGCGCCAGGTGCAGCATCATCGACGTCTCGATCTCGCCGCCGTGGATGCCAAAGCGGTGCTCCTGCGCGCTGAACAGCCCGCTCACCGCGTCCGGCAGCGGCAGGCCGAACCAGCTGCTGCTGTAGACCAGCAGGCCGCAGCGCTGGCGCAGCTCGCGCGCCACGATGTCCATGGGGCTCACGTTGCCACCATGGCCGTTCAACAGCAGCAGCTTCTTGATGCCGGCGCGCGCCACGCATTCGCCCAGCTCGGTCCACAGCGCGATCAGCGTGCTGGGCGACAGGGTCAGCGTGCCGGGGTAGGAGCGGTGCTCGGTGGACAGGCCCAGCTGCTGTGGCGGCAAAAACAGCACCGGCAACTCGGCCGGCAGCAGCGGCAGCGCCGCCTGGATCACGCCGTCAAGCAACGCAGCGTCCACCGACAGCGGCAGATGCGGCCCATGCTGCTCCACCGCCGCCACGGGCAGCACAGCCACGGTCTGCGCGGCCAGGCCCCAGGTACGCGCCTCTGCAAAGTCGCGCGTGGACAGGTCGGCCCAGAAACGGGAGGGGTATGACATGCCAGCCATCTTAATGTGGCTCTACCATTGCCCCAAGGAACCAAACGGCGCCCCGCCGCTCCCACCCTGCGACATGCTTCACCGACTTCTACGGCAGATCCTGCCAACCATTGTTTTTATAGCTGTCAGCGCGCTACCCATGGGCGCCAACAGCCAAATTCAGCTCAAAACCACGGCCATGGCCGGCACCAGCGTGATCACCACCCCCCAGGTGCGCGCCGAGCTCGTCGCCCAGGCCCCCGAGGGCGTGGCCCCGGGCCGGCCGCTGCAGCTGGGCCTGCTGCTGACCCATACCAAGGACTGGCATACCTACTGGAAGAACCCCGGCGACTCGGGCCTGCCCACGCAGCTGGAATGGCAGCTGCCCGCCGGCCTGGATGCGGGCGAGATCGCCTGGCCCGTGCCCAAAAAGATCTCCATAGGCCACCTGGCCAACTACGGCTACGAGGGTACGGCACTGCTGCCCGTGCCCGTGACCGTGTCGCCGGCCTTCAACCCCGGCCCGCTGGCGCAGGAGGTCACCATCCGGCTCAAGGCCTCGTGGCTGGTGTGCCGCCAGGAATGCATTCCCGAGGACGGGGAATTCACCCTGCAGCTGCCCATACAGGGCACGACCGCCCTGCACGCCGCGGCCTTTGACGCCGCCGCCCAGGCCCATCCGCAAAACCTGCCCGCGCACGCGGACAGCGGCGCGCGCGTGGACGGCGGCGCCGTGCTGCTGCGCGTGGCCGGCCTGCCCGCCGCGCTGCAGGGGCAAAAGCTGGAGGTCTTTCCCGAGACCAGCGGCGTGGTCGAAACCGCCGCCACGCCCACGCAGCAATGGGACGGCGCCACCTGGACGGCGCGCGTGCCGCTGGCGCGCGACCGCAGCGAGGGCCCCGAGCCCATGCCCCTGGTGCTGGCCCACGCCGGCCAGGGCTGGCGCATGGAGCTGCCCGTGGCCGGCGGCTGGCCCGCCGTGGCGCCACTGGCCGCCATGTCGCCGGCGCTCGAGGCCGCGCTCAAGGCCAACGCCGCCAACGCGCAGCCCCTGCCCCAGGCACACACCCCGGCGCCGCTGGCCACCTGGCTGCTGGCGCTGGCCGGCGCGGTGCTCGGCGGCCTGATCCTCAACCTCATGCCCTGCGTGTTCCCGGTGCTGGCCATCAAGGTGGTGGGCTTTGCGCGCCACGCGCAGGACGCGCGCGCGCACCGCGTCAGCGGCCTGGCCTATACCGCCGGGGTGCTGCTGTCCTTTCTGGCGCTGGGCGCGTTGATGCTGGCCCTGCGCGCCGCCGGCGAGGCCGTGGGCTGGGGCTTTCAGCTGCAGTCGCCGGCCGTGGTGGCGGCACTGGCCGCGCTGTTCACGCTGATCGCGCTGAACCTGGCCGGCATGTTCGAGTTCCGCGCCATGCTGCCGCAGTCGCTCGCCGGCCTGCAGGCGCGCCACCCGGTGCTGGACGCCTTCCTGACCGGCGTGCTCGCCGTCGCCGTGGCGTCGCCCTGCACGGCGCCGTTCATGGGCGCGTCGCTCGGCCTCACGGCCCAGCTGCCGGCCGCGCAGGCGCTGTCCATCTTCGCCGCCCTGGGCCTGGGCCTGGCCCTGCCCTATCTGCTGGCCAGCTGGCTGCCGGCCTTTGCCCGCGCCCTGCCCCGGCCCGGCGCCTGGATGGAGACACTGCGCCGCTTCCTGGCCTTTCCCATGTTCGCCACCGTGGTCTGGCTGGTCTGGGTGCTGGGCCAGCAAAGCGGTATCCACGGCGCGGCCGCGCTGCTGGCGCTGCTGGTGCTGCTCGCCATGGCCGTCTGGGCGCTGACGTTGCGCGGCCTCAGCCGGGCCGTGCTTGCTCCACTATCCATAGCTGCCTGCGCTTGGTTCACATGGGCCTGGGGCCCAAAAATCATTGAACTGACGCCCCATGCCAGCGAAACCGCAACCGCGGCCCCGGTGGGCGCATCCGCCTGGCAGGCCTGGCGCCCGGGCCTGGCCGATGAACTGCTGGCCCAGGGCCGCCCGGTGTTCGTGGACTACACCGCCGCCTGGTGCGTGACCTGCCAGTACAACAAGAGCACCACCCTGGCCAAAACCGAAGTGCTGGGCGACTTTGCCGCCAAGCAGGTGGCCCTGCTGCGCGCCGACTGGACGCGGCGCGACCCGGCCATCACCGCCGCCCTCGCCGCGCTGGGCCGCAGCGGCGTGCCGGTCTACGTGCTGCACGCGCCGGGACGCGAGCCGGTGGTGTTCTCCGAGATCCTGAACGCCGACGCGCTGCGCGCGGCCGTGCATGGGCTGTAGACGGCACCCCGGGCAGCCGATATCGTTATGATGCATGTAATAAATTGATACATATTCATGCATGTCTGGCTGCCTCCCTCCCTCCGCAAGCTCACTACCGGCATCGTGCGACGCCCTGCCCGCCGTGGTGCTGGAGCTGCTGCAGGCCAGCGAACAGCTGATAGGCATCTTTGACGCGCAGGACATCCTGCGCTTTGCTAATCCGCCCTTCCAGCAGGCCTACCATGCGCGCCCCGATGGCCGCCGCACCTGGGGCGACATCATGCGCGCCAACTACCTGCAGCAGCGCGGCACGCCGGTGCAGACGCAGGACTTCGACCGCTGGCTGGCCTCGGCGCGCTCGCGCCGGGGCAAGCAGGCCTTTCGCGCCTTCGAGACCGAGCTGCACGACGGCCGCTGGATCTGGATGGCCGAAACCACGCTGGCGGGCGGCTGGATGCTGTGCGTGGCCAGCGACATCAGCGCCCTGAGTCAGGACGGCCGCAGCCTGCGCCAGACACGCGACCAGGCCCTGCGCACCGCGCAGACCGACGACCTTACCGGCATCAGCAACCGCGCCCATATGGCCCTCATCGCCCAGGGCCAGCCCCTGGTGCTGGTGCTGCTGGATCTGGACCATTTCAAGGGCATCAACGACCGCTTTGGCCACCCCGCCGGCGACGAGGTGCTGCGCGACTTTGCGCGCCAGCTGCAGGCCAGCACCCGGCGCGACGACGACTGCGGGCGCATCGGCGGCGAGGAATTCATGATGCTGCTGCCCGGCACCGACCTGCCCCAGGCCCGCGCCGTGGTGCAGCGCCTGCTGGAGCATGTACGCGCCGCCCACCCGCTGGCCGAGGCACCGGCGCAGGGCTACACCACCAGCGCCGGCCTGGCCCTGCACCGCGCCGGCGAATGCACCGGCGCGCTGTACCGCCGCGCCGACCAGGCCCTGTACCGCGCCAAGCAGGCCGGGCGCGACCGGCTGGTGTGCGACGGCGCTCCTGCATAGCGCGCGAGGCGGTGCTAGTATTACAAACGTAATAACGTTTGTGAGGCACCCCATGCACCAGCTCAAACTCACCCAGATCGGCAATTCCGTCGGCGTCATCCTGCCCAAGGAGGCCCTGGCCCGCCTGAAGCTGCAAAAGGGCGAAACGGTGTTTCTGACCGAATCCCCAGAAGGCTTCATCCTCACGCCCTACGACCCGGCGCTGGAAGAAGAAATCACCGCCGGCCGCGACTTCATGCGCGAATACCGCGGCACCTTCCACGAGCTGGCCAAATGAGCTGGCGCTGGATCAGCAAGCAGGCCCTGCTGCTGCTGCACGCCGAAAGCCTGGCCGAGCACGGCGGCGGCCAGGGCCTGCGGGACGAAGGCCTGCTCGACTCCGCCCTAACCAGGCCGCAAAACCTGGCCGCCTATGGCAATCCCGACCACGCCGCCCTGGCCGCCAGCTACGGCCTGGGGCTGGCCAAGAACCACGCTTTCGTCGATGGCAACAAGCGCGCCGCCCTGCTGGCCACTGGCCTGTTCCTGTACCTCAACGGCTGGCGCCTCACCGCGAGCCAGGCCGACACCACACTGGCCATGCTCAGCCTCGCCGCTGGCGAGCTGAGCGAAGACGCGTTCGCCGCCTGGCTGCGCGCGCACAGCGTGCCGCGTGCATGACGCGCTGCACACCCGCTTGCAACCGTTCAGTTCTTTGATGAAGTAGGATTAAATCCCACCAACTCAGGAGCCCGCCATGCGCACCACGCAGCAAATGAGCATTACCCTGCCCAACGAAATGGCCGACGCGGTCAAGGCCAAGGTGCGCAAGGGCGAGTACGCCAGCGAAAGCGAGGTGATCCGCGATGGATTGCGCGCCCTCATGGCGCGTGATCGCGCCGTCGAAAGTTGGCTGCACCAGCAGGTCGGCCCGGCCCATGACGCGTTGCGGGCCGACCCCTCGCGCGCGGTGACGGCCGACCAGGTGCGTGCGCGCCTGGCCGCCGAGCGTGCCAAGGCCGGTTGAGGCGCAATGCGTCACCGCGTCGTCTTCAGCCCCGAAGCCCTGGAACAGCTGGCCGAACTGTTCCGCTACATCGCCCACGCCGCCTCGCCCGAGGTAGCGGCGCGCTACATCGAGGCCATCGTGAGCTACTGCGAGAGCCTGTGCACCTTTCCCCTGCGCGGAACCCGGCGCGATGACGTACGGCCCGGCCTGCGCATCACCCACTACAAAAAGAGCGCCGTGATCGCCTTCCATGTGGACGCCGAGGTGGTCGCCATCATCGGGATCTTCTATGGCGGCCAGGACTACGAAACACTGTTGCACGGCGACCCCGAAGACGGCGGCGCCGACGGCTGAACCCGAACGCCCCCCGCTATCATCCCCGCGCATGGGAGATAGCCACCACGCCAGCAACGCGGCCGCGCCAGCCGACGCCGCCGACAACCACGCCGCCGCCACCTTCATCGACCGCTGGCAGGGCACCACCGCCAGCGAACTGGCCACGGCGCAAAGCTTCGTCATCGAGCTGTGCCAGCTGCTCGGGGTGGACAGGCCCCACCCCACGCCCGCGCAGGACTACATGTTCGAACGCCCCATCACCTTCTGGCATGGCGACGGCGCCAGCAGCAGCGGGCGCATCGACTGCTACAAGCCCGCCACGCTGCAAAAAATGCTGGCCATCCTCTGGGCCGACATGGACAGGGGCGGCTTCTGCGGCGCACTCGCCAAAGACGTGCTGCACTTCAACGGCTAGCTCTTCAAGGGCGCGGGCCAGGACGGCTACAGCCTGCTGCTCACCCCCGCGCAGATCGACCTGCTGACCCAGGCCGCGCGCGCCAACTGGCGCGAGGTCGAGCCCGCCATCTTCGGCACCCTGCTCGAGCGCGCCCTCGACCCCACCGAGCGCCACGCGCTTGGGGCCCACTACACCCCGCGCGCCTATGTCGAGCGCCTGGTGCTGCCCACCGTCATCGCCCCGCTGCGCGCCGAATGGGCCAACGCCCAGGCCGCCGCCCTGGCGCTGACCTACGAGGCCGACACCCTGGAGGCCGCCGCCCCCGCCGTCAAGACCAAAAGCGACTTTGCCGCCCTGGATCGGCACAACGCCGCCGTGCGCGCCAAGCGCAAGGAAGCCGTACAGCAGGTGCAGGACTTTCTGCACCGCCTGTGCAGCCTGCGCGTGCTGGACCCGGCCTGCGGCAGCGCCAACTTTCTCTACGTCACACTGGAGCATTTGAAGCGCCTGGAGGGCGAGGTGGTGAACCTGCTCGAAGAGCTGGGCCAGCAGCAGGGCCAGCTCGGCTTCGAGGGCGAAACCGTCACCCTGCAGCAGCTGCTGGGCCTGGAGCTGAACCCGCGCGCCGCGGCGCTCGCCGAGCTGGTGCTGTGGATAGGCTGGCTGCAATGGCATGTGCGCACGCGCGGCCTGGCCAGCGTGGCCGAGCCCGTGGTGCACAACTACGGCAACATCGCATGCCGCGACGCCGTGCTGGCCTGGGACAGCCAGGAGCCGGCCTATGACAGCGCCGGCCGGCTGCTGAGCCGCTGGGACGGCACCACCTACAAAACGCACCCCGTCACCGGTGAACCCGTGCCCGACGAAGCCGCGCAAGTGCCGCAGTGGCGCTACACCGGCGCCCGCAAGGCCGACTGGCCGCGGGCGGATTTCATCGTCGGCAACCCGCCCTTCATCGGCGCCGCCGCCATGCGCGAGGCCCTGGGCGACGGCTACGTGCAGGCCCTGCGCGCCGCCTGTCATCGGCGCCGCCGCCATGCGCGAGGCCCTGGGCGACGGCTACGTGCAGGCCCCGCGCGCCGCCTGGCAAGAGGTGCCCGACAGCGCCGACTTCGTCATGTTCTGGTGGCAGCACGCCAGCGCGCAGGTGGCCGCCGGCCACACGCAGCGCATGGGCCTGATCACCACCAACAGCCTGCGCCAGACCTTCAACCGCCGCGTGGTGCAGGCCGCGCTGGACGCGGGCACGCACCTGCACCTGGCCATAGCCAATCACCCCTGGGTGGACGCCGCCAGCGGCGCCGCCGTGCGCATTGCCATGACAGTGCTGGCCGCCGGGCCGGGCGAGGGCCAGCTGCTGGCCGTGACCGACGAGCAGGCGGGGGAACATGGCGAGGTGGCCGTGCAGCTGCAAGGGCGCACCGGCCTGATCCACGCCGACCTGAGCGTGGGCGCCAACGTGGCCGCCGCCCAGCCGCTGCGCGCCAATGAAAACCTGAGCAACCGGGGCGTGCAACTGTTTGGCGCCGGCTTCATCGTCACCCCCGAGCAGGCCGCTGCCTTACTCCCTCTCCCTCTGGGAGAGGGCGGGGGTGACGGCAAGCAGCAGCTGATCCGCCCCTACCGCAACGGCCGCGACCTGACCGACAGGCCGCGCGGCGTGCAAGTCATAGACGCCTTTGGCTGGACAGCCGAGCAGTTGCGCGACCAGCACCCCGCTGTTTACCAATGGCTGCAGGAGCGCGTGAAGCCTGAGCGCGATGCCAATAACCGCGCCACCTACCGTGATCACTGGTGGCTGTTTGGCGAGCCACGCAAAGACCTGCGCCCCGCACTCGCCGGCCTGCCGCGCTACATCGCCACCGTCGAAACCGCCAAGCACCGCACCTTCCAGTTCCTGGACGCGGCCATCCTGCCGGACAACATGCTGGTCGCCATCGCCCTTCAAGATGCCTACACCCTGGGCGTGCTCTCCAGCCAGCCGCACATCGAATGGGCGCTGGCGACGGGCGGAACGCTGGAAGACCGGCCCCGCTACAACAAAACCCGCTGCTTCGAAACCTTCCCCTTCCCCAGCGAAGACACCGGCCTGACCCCGCTGCTCCATGCACGCATCGCCGAGGTGGCGGAAAAGATCGACGCGCACAGAAAGCGCGTGCTCTCCCCACTCCCTCTCCCGCAGGCGGGAGAGGGCAGGGGTGAGGGTGCAGGCAGCGGGCGCAGCGCCAGCACACCCCCTCACCCCCACCCTCTCCCCCAAGGGGGCGAGGGAGTGAATACCGAAGCAGCGCGCCTGTCAGCGGGCGAGGGAGTAAATACCGCGCCCGGCCTGACCCTCACCGGCCTGTACAACGTGCTGGCCGCCCTGCGTGAGGGCCGCCCCCTGACGCCCAAGGAAAAGACCATCCACGCCCAGGGCCTGGTAGGGGTGCTGCGCGAGCTGCACGACCAGCTGGACGCCGCCGTGCTGGCCGCCTGCGGCCAGCCCGAGGGCAGCAGCGGCGACGCCCTGCTGGAGCCGCTGGTGCGCCTGAACGCCCAGCGCGCCCAGCAAGAGGCCCAGGGCCAGATCCACTGGCTGCGCCCAGACTTTCAGAATCCACAAGAAACACATCAAAACCAGGAGCTGCCAGCGCTTGTTACACAAGCGCAAGACCCTGATTTTTATGATGAAAAATCACTATCAAAACAAGAGCGACCGGCGCCAACCCCCTGGCCCGCCACCCTGCCCGAGCAGGTGCGCGCCGTGGCTGACCTGCTGGCCGCCAGCCCTGCGCCCCTGCCCCTGGCGGCGATAGAGGCCCGCTTCAAGAGCCGCGGCCCCTGGAAGCGCGGCCTGCCCACGCTGCTGTCCACCCTGGAGGCCCTGGGCCGCGCGCAATGCGTGCCGCAAGACGGCACCAGCGCCTGGCGCGCCTGACCGGGAGCGCCGGCGTCCTGGGAGCGCCGGCGTCCCGCCGGCATGGTTGATGCGCAGTATCACCAGGAATACTATTCAACCCATGAACACCGCCGCAAAGCTGCTTGAAGCCATGCACCACCAGCCGCTGGACTGGCGCATCGAACAGCTTCAGACGGTGGCCCGGCAACATGGAATTGACTAGCGGCACGATGGCGGCAGCCATTGCGTGTTTGTGCGCGCAGACGGCACAACCCTGCCGGTGCCCGCGCACCGCCCGATCAAGCCCATCTATGTGAAGAAATTTCTGGCCCTGGTCAGCGGAGCGTGAGCGATGAAAAACCTGGACGACTACCCGTTTGAGATTCGACCCCTGGCGGCGGCCGAGGGCGGCGGTTTCCTGATCTCTTTTCCGGATTTTTCAGAATGCATCTCGGACGGCGAGACCATAGAAGAAGCCATCGCCCATGGCCGCGTCGCACTGGCCGCCACCATGGCCGCGCTGCAGGCCAAGGGCCTGCCGGTGCCCGCGCCCAAGAGCGGCGGCGTGGCCTCGGGCAAGTTTGTCGCCCGCGTGCCCAAGACAATCCATGCGCAGCTGGCGGCCAGGGCCAAGGCCGAGGGCGTTTCACTCAACACCCTGGTGCTGGCCTTCATCGCCGAGGGCCTGGGGCGGCGCGAGCACCTGGCCTGACAGGGAGCGCCGGCATGGACACGCTGCACCTCTTGAGCGCGCTCAACCATCCCCGGCGCCAGGCTTCGGGATAATCCCGCCCCATGTGTTTTTCGCGCCGTCCCCTTCCCCTGCTCGCCGCCCTGTGCGGCCTGGCCACCCTGTTTGCCTTGCCCGCCCTGGCCGGCTCCCTGCATGGCGACGCCACGCCACGCCCCTTCAGCCAGCCGGCGCCGCTGGCGCAGGAGCTGCGCCACAAGATGGAGCACCCCCTGGTGCGCGAGCTGCAGGTGCGGTTGCGCCATGCCAAGTACCTGGCGCTGTATGACGTGGACGATCGCTTCGGCCTGAAGACGCGCGAGACGGTGCGCAAGTTTCAGAAGGATCACGGCCTGCGCGCCACCGGCATCGTGGACCAGGCCACCTGGGACAAGCTGCTGCCCAAGTCGCACCAGCCCACGGCCGCCGAGCTGAACAACACCGACGTGGGCGCCTGGTTCACCGGCCCCGGGCAGGCGGGCTACATCAAGGAGCTGCAGCACCGCCTGAAGCAGATAGGCCATTACCAGGGCGCCGTGGACGGCCAGTACCAGCAGGCCACGCAGCAGGCGATTGCCGGCTTTCGCACCCAGGCCGGCCTGCCGGCCAGCACAGTGATGGACGAGCGCACCTGGGCGCGCCTGATCGCCAAGACGCGCAACCCGCGCTACGCCCAGCTGTTCGACAAGCCGCCTACCAGCCAGATGACGCAGGAGCTGGACACGCGCTGCCTGACGGGCAAGGTGGTGTGCATCTCCTGGGAGCAAAAGAAGATGTCGCTGGTGCAGGACGGCCGCACGCTGTTCACGCGCGCGGCGCGCTTTGCCCGGCCGGGCTGGGAGAGCGAGCGCGGCGAGTTCCGCATCTGGTACATGAACAGCGACACGGTCTCGACCATCTTTGGCGAGCGCACGCCCATGCCGTATGCCATCTTTTATGACAAGAACGTGGCCATCCATTACTCGGACGATTTCGACCAGGTGGGCTACGAGGGCGGCTCGCACGGCTGCAGCCAGCTGAACGACTACCAGACCGCCAAATGGCTGTATGAGCAGGTGAAGGTGGGTGACAAGGTGGTGGTGTATTGAGGCTGCGACAATCGGCCCCATGACTACCTCCTTTGCCTCCCTCGCCAACGACACTTTTTTGCGCGCCTGCCGCCGCCAGGCCACCGACTACACGCCCCTGTGGCTGATGCGCCAGGCCGGCCGCTACCTGCCCGAGTACAAGGCCACGCGCGCCAAGGCCGGCAGCTTCATGGGCCTGGCCACCAACGTGGATTACGCCACCGAGGTGACGCTGCAGCCGCTGGATCGCTTTGCGCTGGATGCGGCGATTTTGTTCAGCGACATCCTGACCGTGCCCGACGCCATGGGCCTGGGCCTGTCCTTTGCCGAGGGCGAGGGGCCGAAGTTCGCCAAGACCGTGCGCACCGAGGCCGACGTGGCCGAGCTGGCCGTGCCCGACATGGACAAGCTGCGCTATGTGTTCGACGCCGTCACCAGCATCCGCCGCGCCCTGAATGGCCGCGTGCCGCTGATCGGCTTCTCGGGCAGCCCCTGGACGCTGGCCTGCTACATGGTCGAGGGCGGCGGCTCGGACGACTACCGCCAGGTGAAGACGCTGATGTACAGCCGCCCGGACCTGATGCACCGCATCCTGGCCGTGAACGCCGACGCCGTGGCGCAGTATCTGAACGCGCAGATTGACGCCGGCGCCCAGGCGGTGATGATTTTTGACAGCTGGGGCGGCGTGCTGGCCGACGGCGCCTTCCAGCAGTTCAGCCTGGAATACACCCGCCGCGTGCTGGCGCAATTGAAGCGCACCGGCGTGGACGGCCAGGACGTGCCGCGCATCTGCTTCACCAAGGGCGGCGGCATCTGGCTGCAGGACATGAAGGCGCTCGACTGCGAGGTGCTGGGCCTGGATTGGACGGCCAACCTGGGCCAGGCGCGCGCCATCGTGGGCGGCAGCGCAGGCGGCCCGGGCAAGGCGCTGCAAGGCAATATCGACCCCAACGTGCTGTTTGCCCCACCCGAGGCCGTGGCGCGCGAGGCACGCGCCGTGCTCGACAGCTTTGGCCAGCCGCACACTGACCGCACGACGACCGGGCCGACGCATATCTTCAACCTGGGCCACGGCATCAGCCAGCACACCCCGCCCGAGCATGTGGCGGCCCTGGTGGAGACGGTGCACGGCTACTCGCGCCAGCTGCGTCAGCGGTGAATACCCACTCACATTGACGCGCATGAGGCTATGACTTATGCACATTTACGCCGGGGTGGCCATGGGGCGACAAAGCCCCACGCAGCCCCCGGCGCAACAGCGTCACAAAAATGAAACAGGCGCGCAAGTTATTGATTTATTTAAACAAGCCGGCCATGCCGCTTTTCTGGGCAGGCTAAACAAAGCCCGCTGCGACAAGGGCTTGCGGGCGCCGGGCCATGGATATCAACAATGTTATCCACAGAAATTCTGGACTTCGCCTGAATACCCTGCCAAATCAAGCACTTGCGGCCCAATGTGCAAGAAAGATCGAGTGCAGCGGCATCTGCCTAGCATATTTTGCGGCCACATCCGGCTATTGACAGCGCAGTTGTGCACATGTTTGGCGCAGCGGTGCCTGGCCAGGGCCAAGCGCCGGCAATTGCCGGGCCACGCCTTGGGGCATGACAAAGATCATTGATTCATATGGGGTTTTCTTTATTCGCGGCTGCAAATGGACTAGCACCCGGGCACGCAGCCATGCGGCCTGGCGGGCTGGTCACACGGGCTTTCAACAAAGTTATCCACAGACCCCCGATTGACTGTGGGCAAGGCGGCGCCAGCCGCGCGCTGCTGCCATGAACCTGCCCGCTGCAGCGCCCGCCGCGCATCTGCTGCAGGTGGCGGTGAGCACGCCCGCGCACAGCGCCCTGGGCGACTTGCTGAGCTATGCCTGCGACCGCCCGCTGCCCCCCGGCACCCTGGTGCGCGTGCCACTGGGCCGGCGCGAGGTGCTGGGCGTGGTCTGGGACGCACCCGCCGAACCCCCGCCCCTGCCCGCCGGCATGGCGCCGCGCGCCGTCGCCGGGGTGCTGGAGGGGATGGCCCCACTGGACGCCGCCTGGCGCCGCCTGGTGGCCTTTGCCGCGCGCTACTACCAGCGTGCCCTGGGCGAGCTGGCCCTGGCCGCCCTGCCGCCGCAGCTGCGCGAGCTGACGCCCGAGCAGCTGGCGCGGCGCATGCGCCGCACCAGTCCTGCCTTCCCCCCTCTCCCGCAGGCGGGAGAGGGGGGGGGTGAGGGTTGCAAAAATGGGCACAACGCCCAATCACCCGCTCACCCCTGCCCTCTCCCCCAAGGGGGCGAGGGAGTTGTCGGCTCAATCAGCCTGAGCGCAGAACAGGCAAGCGCCGCAGCCCAAATTGACACCAATCCCGGCCCCTTTCTGCTGTTCGGCAGCACCGGCAGCGGCAAGACCGAGGTCTATCTGCACAGCGTGCAGCAGGCGCTGGCCGCCAGCCCAGCCGCCCAGGCGCTGGTGATGGTGCCCGAGATCAACCTGACGCCCCAGCTGGAGGCGCGCTTTCGCGAGCGCTTTGCGCCGCTGTATGGCGACGCGGCCGTGGTCAGCCTGCACAGCGGCATGACCAACCCGCAGCGCCTGAAGAGTTGGCTGGCGGCGCACGCCGGCGCCGCGCGCATCGTGCTGGGCACGCGCATGGCCATTTTTGCCAGCCTGCCGGGGCTACGGCTCATCGTGGTCGATGAGGAGCATGACGCCAGCTACAAGCAGCAGGAGGGCGCGCGCTACTCGGCGCGCGACCTGGCGCTGTGGCGCGCGCGGGACCAGGGCGCCAAGGTCATCCTGGGCAGCGCCACGCCCTCGCTGGAGAGCTGGCATGCGAGCGACCCGGCCGTGGGCCGCTACCAGCGCCTGGAGATGCCCAGCCGCATAGGCGCGGGCGCGCTGCCGCGCCTGCGCCTGATCGACATGGGCCAGCAGCCGCGCGGCGCAATATTTGCCCCGCCGCTGCTGGCGGCGATTACCGAGCGCGTGGAGCGCGGCGAGCAATGCCTGGTGCTGCTCAACCGCCGCGGCTTCGCCCCGGTGCTGCACTGCCACGCCTGCGGCTGGAAGAGCGACTGCCCACATTGCAGCGCGCACCAGGTGTTCCACAAGATAGACCGCACGCTGCGCTGCCACCACTGCGGCTTTGCCCAGCGCGTGCCGCGCGCCTGCCCGTCCTGTGGCAACCCCGACATCGCCCCCGTGGGCAGGGGCACGGAGCAGCTCGAAGAGCAGCTGGCGCAATTGCTGCGCAACGTCATCACCCCCGAGCGCCGCGCCGCCCGCGTGGCGCGCATAGACGCCGACACGACGAAGGCCAAGGGCGCGCTGGAGGAGCAGCTGGCCCAGGTGCACGCCGGCGATGTGGACGTGCTGGTGGGCACGCAGATGGTGGCCAAGGGGCACGACTTTCGCCGCATCACCCTGGTGGCCGCCGTGCAGCCCGACGGGGCGCTGTTTTCCAGCGACTTTCGCGCGCCGGAGCGGCTGTTTGCCCTGCTGATGCAGGCCGCCGGCCGCGCCGGGCGCGACGCGCGCTATGTGGCCGCGCAGGAGAGCCACCCCGAGATGTGGCTGCAGACCTGGCACCCGGATCACGCCCTCTACGCCGCCCTGCGCCGCCACGACTACCCGGCCTTCGCCGCGCAACAGCTGGCCGAGCGCGCGGGCGCCGGCATGCCGCCCTTTGCCCACCAGGCCCTGGTGCGCGCCGACGCGCGCACGCAGGAGGCGGCCCAGGCCTTTTTACAGGCAGCCGCCGAGGCCGCGCGCGCCGCCGCCCTGCCGGGGCTGGATCAGGTATTCCTCTTCCCCCCGGTGCCCCTGGCCGTGCAACGCGTGGCCAACGTGGAACGCGCGCAAATGCTGCTGGAAAGCCCCAACCGCACCGCCCTGCAGCGCTTCCTGGCCGCCTGGCAGCCCCTGCTGCATGCCGAGCGCGCGCGGCACAAGGGGCTGGTGCGCTGGCTGGTGGATGTGGACCCGCAGGGGATTTGAGGGTAAGCCTCAGGCGGGCGCCGACTCCTTCATCGCCTCCCAGCCCAGGCAGGCCAGCCAGACGGTCTTGGGTATTGCCTTCGCACCCGACAGGTAGTAGTTCAGCATGCGGCGCGATACGCCAATGGCATCGGCGGCGCGCTCCTGCGTCAGACCGTGCTTGTGCATCCAGTTGGCAAGGCGTTCGCTTCCAATGCCGCCGGCCTGTTCGACCGCCATGTTGCGCAGGTTGTCGGCCGCCAGTTCAAGGTCATCGTCAATCCACACCACATATCCACCCCGCGCATCGATGCGCGCCGTGGCAAACAACGCCGGGTCGGCGAGGGCCGCCAGCGCCGGGTAGGCATGGGCCACCTCAGCCAGGTCGACGGGCAGCGTCACGCCATCTGCAAATGTCAGCGTCAGGGCGCAAGGCGGCTTCACTGCCAGGGCGGCGATGGTGTGATGGAGATCGTGAATCATGGGTTGCACTCCTTGAAAACTTGCACGCAATACGCCCGGTTTGCCTCTATCCACGCCAGTGCATCGGCAATTTCAGAGGCCCGCAACGTGCGGCTGATGATTGCCAGCGTCGTCAAATCCACCAGCGCATCACGCCTGTCCGCCATCACCACATGCAGATGGGGCGGCAAGTGGTCTGGCACGTTGACGCGGATACTCTTGTTTGGCAACTTGTGAAGCGTTGGCATGCATGTATTTTAGTGCAACCATTGCACAAACATCAACGGAATGAGCCCCCAGGACCAAGCAAGGCCGCTGTGCCAATACCGCTCCTGGCGCAGCGGTTTTGCCGGGTTTCCACCATTGGCAACTGCGCGACCATGCGACACAGTGCAGCCCCGGTTCACAAGACCGCTTTTTTGTTTATGGATTCCCACATGACCTTCCAAGCCTTGCGCATGTCCCTGGTGGCCACCGCCATCGCCGTTGCCGGTTTTGCCGCCGCCCCCACCCTCGCACTGGCGCAGGACGCCAGCGCCGCGGCCGCGGCAGCAGCCAAGGCCGCAGCCATGGCCAAGCCGAATGTGGTGGTGCTGGCCACCGGCGGCACCATTGCCGGCGCAGGCGCATCAGCGGCCAACAGCGCCACCTACACGGCGGCCAAGGTGCCGGTGGACAAGCTGCTGGCCGGCCTGCCCGAGCTGGCGAATGTGGCCAACGTCAAGGGCGAACAGGTGTTCCAGATCGCCTCGGAAAGCTTTGCCAACGACAACCTGCTGACCCTGGCCAGGCGCGTCTCGCAGCTGGCCAAGCAGGCCGACGTGGACGGCATCGTCATCACCCACGGCACCGACACCCTGGCCGAAACGGCGTACTTCCTGAGCCTGACGGTGCACACCGACAAGCCCATCGCCGTGGTCGGCTCGATGCGCCCGGGCACTGCCCTGTCGGCCGACGGCGCGCTCAACCTGCTGAGCGCCGTGAGCGTGGCCGCCTCCAAGGACGCCAGGGGCAAGGGCGTGCTGATCACCATGAACGACCAGATCCAGAGCGCGCGCGACACCAACAAGGACGTGAACATCGAGACCCGCGCCTTCCAGAGCCAGTGGGGCTCGCTGGGCATGGTGGTCGAGGGCAAGAACTACTGGTTCCGCGCCCCGGTCAAGCGCCACACCACGCAGTCCGAGTTCAACATCGACGACATCACCAGCCTGCCCTCGGTGGAGATCGTCTACTCCTACGGCAACGTGCAGCCCACCGCCGTGCAGGCCCTGGCCGCCGCCGGCGCCAAGGCCATCATCCACGCCGGCACGGGCAATGGCTCGGTCGCCAACCGCATGGTCGAGCCGCTGCGCCAGGTGCAGGCCCAGGGCGTGACCATCGTGCGCTCCTCGCGCGTGCCCTACGGCTTCGTGCTGCGCAACGCCGAGCAGCCCGACGACAAGTACGACTGGGTGGTGGCGCACGACATGCGCCCCGAGAAGGCACGCATCCTGACCATGCTGGCCCTGGCCAAGGGCGCCAATACCAAGGAACTGCAGCGCATGTTCTGGGAGTATTGAGACTCCCGGGCATATGTCGTGCCCTTTGCTCATGGTATTGATCAAGGTGTTCGCAGCCGGCCTGCTCGCCCTGTTTGGCGCCTGGTGACGGGCCGTGGCGCTGGCGCTGATCTGGGTGCTGCCTTGGCTGGCTGTTGTAATTTTGGCCTCCAGCGCTTGGTGGTATTGCGCTTGTAGCTCTTCTTTTTGATGTTGCTGGCCGGGATATGCGCCCGGCGGCGCACCTACCTTTCTTTGCTTCGTCAAAGAAAGGTAGGCCAAAGAAAGACGACCCTACTGTCCGTGTCCCTTCGCTTCGCTACGGGCAACCTGCGATGCTCGTGCGCGGGGCGTGCCGCAGAACTCGCTACGCGCCTGCGGCGCTGCGCTCAAACAACTGCGGCAAGTCAGATCACGAAGGCTGGCGTCCTGCGGCGCCAGCCCGCCCCGCGCCCTGCGCTTCTCGGCACGGCCAGAAGGGCACCCGCGATACGGGCCATCGCTGCGCTCGGCCCCCAACGGCGCGGGCGCTTCGCGCCGCGCAGCGCCAGGCCGAGCGCAGCGATGGCCCGTATCGGGCTGTTCACCCCCTGTGGCTGCGCCTGGGGTGGGGCGCTTGCGGGGTGAGCATGCGCGTCGAAGCGCGCATGCTTGCGTAGACTGATTTGCCGCAGTTGTCTGAACGGAGCGCGTAGCGCGCAGTGAGTTCTGCGGCACACCCCGCAAGCACCCCGCCACAGGTTTGCCCCGTAGCGCAGCGAAGGGGTCGCAGACTTGGGGGCGTGTTCTTTGCCTCCTTTCTTGCACGAGCAAGAAAGGAGGTCGCCCGCCGGGGCGAGTCCCGGCCAGCCAAAATCAAAAAGAAGAGCTACCCACGCATTGCCACCAAGCTCTAGAGGCCAAAATTAATTGGAATCTGACCCCAATTAACGCCAATTAACGCCGGCGCTCCCGGCCGCCAGCGCAATACCAGCAAGCGCCAGCAGCTACCGTTTTAGAACTGCTTGATCTGGCAGCCCTGCCGCTGCAGCGCCTGGGCAAAGGCGTCCGACATCAGGTAGGCGAACTCCACCGGGCGCTGGCGACCTATGGCGTCACCCGGCACCTCGGCGGTGGCGGGGTGGCACATCAGCAGGCTGCCGTCACGCGCCTCCTCCAGCCAGGCCTGCATCAGCGCGCCGTACTCCCCGGGCGTGGGCGCGTCAAAGCCGTAGACGCCGCCAAAGCCCTGGTTCTGCAGCACGCCGGCGCGGCGCAGCAGCCGTGTGGCGCTCCAGCCGCCCAGCAGGGCGATAACAAAGGCCTTGGGGTCGCGCCATAGCCGGCCGGCGGGCGCGGTGGAGCGCACCCAAGGCATGGCGCGGCCGGCGTAGCGCCGCTGCAGCTCGGCCAGCAAGGCGCGCCGCACGCCGGGCAGTTGGTGCACATGCTGGTGGCCGTCGATGAAGTCGGGCGCACTGCCGATGGCGTCCTCGAAGGCGTCAAGCTGGGCGCGCCAGGCGTCCTGCAGCGCGCTGGCGGGCAGACGCCGGGTGTAGGCCGCCGTCAGCACCTGGCCCAGGCTGTGCGCCGCGTGGGCGCCGCCATGGCCCTCGGTCAGGTTGAAGTGCAGGCCCAGCTGGATGCGCCCGCGCAGGGGCAATAGCTGCGGCGCGGCCTCGCGCCAGCGCGGGGCGGTGCTCATGCAGCTGGTGGCGGACAGGCGGCCGGCCTGGGCCAGCAGTACCACAGCCTCGTCCACCAGGGGGTGCAGCGCGTAGTCGTCGGCGCACAGGGTGATGCCGCGGGTGCCGGCGCTCATGCCTTGAAGGCCCAGAATTTGCTCAGGACAAAGGTGGCCACCGCCACCAGCAGCAGCACACCGGCCAGGCTCCACAGGTAATGCCAGTGCAACCAGTCAAGCGCCAGGGCATACAGCAGCTCGTTGCCCACGAAGGACAGGCAGGCCACGGCGAAGTAGCGCCCCACCACGGGCCAGCCGCGCGCGCCGGCGCTAGAAAAGGTGAGCAGCGCATGGCCGTTGTAGCTGACGACGAAGGCCGCCAGAAAGGCCAGCACATTGGCCACCAGCGGCGCCATCTGCGTGAGCTGCACCAGCAGCGCAACCACCGCCAGGTGCGTGGCCGCGGCGCAGCCGCCCACCAGCGCGAACTGCAGCGGCTGGGGCAGGCGCGTGAGCTGGCTGGCCAGGGCTTGCGCGCTCATGAGTCGCGCCAGGGGCTGTTGTCCTCGTCGCGCGCGACGAGGTAGGTGGGGCGGCGCTTGACCTCTTCGTAGATGCGGCCGATGTACTCGCCCAGGATGCCGATGGACATGAGCTGTACGCCCGAGAACAGCATGATGCCGGCGGCCAGCGTGGGCCAGCCCTGCAGGTCGGTGCCATGCAGGATGGTGTCCAGCGTGATCCAGGCGCCGTAGACCAGCGCCAGCAGGGCCACCAGGCTGCCGACCACGCTCCACACACGCAGCGGCAGGGTGGTGAAAGAGGTCAACCCCAAGAGCGCCAGCGAGCCCAGGCGGCGCATGCTGAAGCTGGTCTGCCCGCCCGCGCGGTCGTGCGGCACGAAGGGCAGGGCCGCGGCCTTGAAGCCCACCCAGGCGTACAGGCCCTTCATGAACCGGTTGCGCTCGGGCAGGGCGTTCAGGGCGTCGGCCACGCGCCTGTCCATCCAGCGGAAGTCGCCCGCGTTGGGCGGCACCTTGACCTGCTTGCCGGTGTTGATCAGGCGGTAGAACAGGCCGGTGCCGACGCGCTTGGTGCCGCTCTCAAAGCCGCGATCGACGATCACGCCATAGACCATGTCGTAACCCGCCAGCCACAGCGCGTGCATCTCGGGCAGCAGCTCCAGGGGATGCTGGAAATCGGCATCTATCAGCAGCACGGCGCTGCCGCGCGCGTGCGCCAGGCCGGCCGTCAGCGCCGCCTCCTTGCCGAAGTTGCGCGACAGGGCCAGGTAGCGCACCGGCAGATCCTGCGCCAGGCGCAGCGCCACGGCGTGGGTGGCGTCGCGGCTGCCGTCGTTGACGATGATGATTTCAAACTCGGGCGTGAGCCGGCCCGCCGCCTGCGCCAGGGCGCGCACAAAGTCTTCGAGGTTGGCCTCCTCGTTGTGCGCCGGCACCACGCAGCTCAGGCGCAGCGGCGCACGCGGCAGTTGCGCGGGCGGCGCGGCCGGGGCGTAGTCGGCGTGGTAGTCCGCATTCGGCGTGACGCGGTAGGGGGCGGGCGTTTCGGTCATGGTGTCGATTGTCTGTTCAGCGTGCAGGGGCTGCATCCACGTCATACACCGCATAGGCCCAGGCCTGCGGGCGCGGAAAGCGCCAGCCGCCGCGCTGCACCTGCAGCCGCTGCGCCTGCACCGGCTGGCCGCGCGCGGCCAGCCAGTCCTCGGCCTGGCGCTGGCAGTCGCTGGGCGGCTGCGGGTCGGCCACCGGCCCCAGCGGGCACAGCAGCAGGCCGTTGCGCCGCTGCCAGTCGGCGAGGGCCGACAGGCGCGCCAGCTCGGTGTCTGGCAGGCCGGGCACGGTCAGCAGGCCGGGCTGGGCGTAGAAGGCCAGCATGGCGTTCTCGGCCCAGGCGCCGCCCACCCATTGCAGGCGCTGGCCGGGGTGGCGCCGCTGCCAGTCATCGACGATGGCGCGCGCGGCCTCCGGCGTGGGCCGGTAATAGCCCTGGTCGCCGCGCAGGGCGCTGACCATGGCGGCCACCACGCCCAGCAGCAGCACCAGCGCGAGCACCGGCCACCAGGCCCGGCCCAGGCGCTGCAGCGTCCCCTCGGCCGCCGCCGGCGCCAACAGCTGCAGGTTGCGCAGCCACAGCAGCGCAAACGCGTAGCCAATGGGTATCGCCCAAGGGGTGGACAGCTCCACCACGCCGGCCGCGCCAAAGGCCAGGGTCAGCGCCCAGGGCATGCAGGCCAGCCAGAACAGCAGGTCGTCCCAGCCGCGCGGCAGCCAGCTGCGCAGCAGCAGGCGCGCGGCCGTGCGGCCCCAGGGCGCGCCATCATGGCGCGCCTGCACCCGCGCCCAGACCAGGCACAGCGCCAGCCAGGCGGGCAGCCAGTATAAGAGCGGCGCCAGCGCAAAGCGCGCCACATAGGGCCAGGAGGTGCCGCCGCCGCCCTGGTCCATGGCATAGCCCAGCGGCGCCCAGTCGTGCGCCGCCACCCAGGCCAGGTGCGGCGCCAGCGCCAGGCCAAAGACCGCCAGCGCCAGGTAGGGCCTGGGCGTGGTCAGCCAGCGCCGGCCGTCGGCGTGCAGCAGCGTGGGTAGCAGAAAACCGGCCAGGAACACGCCGCTGTAGTACTTGCTCAGCATGGCCGCCGCGGCCACCAGGCCCAGCCAGGCGCTGTACCAGGCACCGCGCAGGCCGCGCTCCTGCCAGCTGGCCAGGAGCAGGGCCGCGGCCCAGGGCCAGAGCGACAAGAGCTGGCTGTTGGCGTTGAACTTGCCCGCCAGGTTGGTGTAGGGCAGGCTCCACAAGAGCAGCAGCGCGCCCCAGGGCGCCAGCTGCCCCAGCCGCAGGCGCCGCCCCAGCGCCCACACGCCCAAGAGGCCGACGAACACGTTGGCGTAGGACAGCAGGCGGTAGGCCCAGTCGGCCTGCGGCAGCACGGCAAACCACAGCCCCACCACCCAGGCAAAGAACGGCGGGTGCTTGTGCGTGCCCCAGCGCAGCGGCTGCGCCCAGGCGTAGTTCTCCAGCATGTCGTGGTAGCCGTCCAGGTTGGCATTGGAAAACCAGGACACGCCGGCCCAGGCCAGGCAGGCGGCCACAAGCCACCACAGGGTACGGCGCGCATGCGGCGCCGCGCGGACGAACGGATCGACAAGAGTGGACATGGAACTCAAGTGAGCAGCGCCACGGCCGCAGAAAAACTCAGGAAGGCCAGCACCGTGCTCACCAGGATGATGCGCGCCACGCGCCCGCCATGGGCGCCAAAGCGCTCCACCAGCAGGGCCACGTTGCTGGCGCTGGGCAGGGCCGCCAGTAGCACCATGACGGATAGGGTGAAATCGGAGATGTCGGCCCCCAGCCCCATGGCGACGCGCCCCACGGCCCACACCAAGAGCGGGTGCAGCACCAGCTTGGCCAGCGCGATCGGCACATACTGCCCGGGCGGCACATGCTCATGCTGGTTCAGCTGCGAGCGCGCCAGCACCGCGCCAATGGTGAACAGCGCCACCGGCGAGGCCGCGTCGGCCAGCATGGCCACGGTCTTGTCCAGCGGGCCCGGCAGCTGCCACTGCAGGGCCGAGGCCAGGCCGCCCAGGGCAATCGACCAGGGCATGGGGTTCACCGCCATGCCGCGCGCCGCGTTGCGCAGCGCCACCGCCATGCCGTGCGCGCCCGCGCCCTCCAGGCGCGACAGCGCGATGCAGGCCGAGCTGGTGATGACCAGATCCACCGTCAGCACCACGATCACCGTGCCGGCGCTGGCCTGGCCCATCAGCGCAATCAAGAGCGGCAGGCCCATGAAGCCGGTGTTGGGAAAGGCCGCCACCAGAGCGCCAAAGGCCGCGTCGTTCCAGCCGATGGCGCCGCGCCGGGTCAGCAGCACCGTGCCGGCCACCATCAGCGCCGCGCACAGCAGGTAGACCCCGGCCACGTCGGCATCGAGCAGCTGCGCGATCGGCGTGCCGGCGCCAAAGCGGTACAGCATGCAGGGGAGGGCAAAGTACAGCACGAAGCCGTTCAGCCCGCCGATGGCGGCAATCGGCAAGGCCCCGGCGCGCGTGGCCAGATAGCCGCACAGCACCAGGGCAAAGAAGGGGAAGGTAACCAGCAGTACGGACAGCACGGGCGGTATTCTCGCCTGCGCAACCAGCAACGGCCGCAAAGCGCCGGGCTTCGGCTACCATGGCTCGCCGCCCGCCCGCAGGAGACAAAGACGATGCTGACCATCCTCGCCTACACCATGATCGTGGTCTTCATGGCGCTGATCATGACCAAGCGCCTGTCTGCCATGGTGGCACTGATCCTGGTGCCCATCGTGTTCGGCCTGATCGGCGGCTTCGGCATGGGGCTGGGGCCGATGATGCTCGACGGCATCAAGAAGCTCGCGCCCACGGGGGTGATGCTGATGTTCGCCATCCTCTACTTCGGCATCATGATTGATGCGGGCCTGTTCGACCCGGTGGTGAAACTGGTGCTGCGCCTGGTGGGCGGCAGCCCGACGAAGATCGTGGTGGGCACCTTTTTGCTGGCAGCGGGCGTCTCGCTCGACGGCGACGGCTCCACCACCTACATGATCACCTGCGCCGCCATGCTGCCGCTCTACCAGCGGCTGGGCATGAACCGGCTGGTGCTGGCCTGCGTGGTGATGATGGCCGGCCAGCTGATGAACATCCTGCCCTGGGGCGGGCCCACGGCACGGGCGGTGAGCGCGCTGGGCGTGGAGATGGGCCAGGTCTTCGTTCCCATGATCGCGCCCATGGTGGTCACCGGCGCATGGTGCACCTTTGTGGCCTTCATCCTCGGGCGGCGCGAGGCGCGGCGCCTGGGCGCCATCCGCCTGGACGACACGCAGGGCAGCAGCCAGTCCATCGCTGAAGTGACGGGCGGCGACCCCACGCTCGCCCGACCCCGGCTGCTGTGGGTCAACGCGGTGCTCACGCTGGCGCTGATGGTGCTGCTGGTGATGGACATGTTCCCGCTGCAGGTGCTGTTCATGGTGGCCTCGGCCATCGGCCTGATGATCAACTACCCCCGGCTGCAGCAGCAGAAGGAGCGGCTGGAGGCCCACGCGGTGAACATCGTGCCCGTGGTGTCGTTGATCTTCGCGGCCGGAATCTTCGTGGGCATCCTCTCCGGCACGAAGATGGTGGACGCCATCGCCACCAGCGTGATCGCCATGGTGCCCGACTGGATGGGCCCCTACATGGCGGTGGTGACGGCGGTGCTGAGCATCCCGTTCACCTTCTTCATCTCCAACGACGCGTTCTATTTCGGCATCCTGCCCATCCTGGCCAAGACGGCGGCCGTCTATGGCATAGGCGCGACCGAGATCGCGCGCGCTTCGCTCGTGGGCCAGCAGGTGCACCTGCTCAGCCCGCTCGTGGCCTCGACCTACCTGCTGGTGGGGCTGGCCAAGGTGGAGTTCGGCGACCACCAGCGCTTCACGCTGCTATGGGCGCTGTCCGCCGCCTTCGTGATGCTGGCGGCCATGCTGGTGCTGGGCGTCATTCCATTGGTAGGGAGCACCGCATGAACCGTGACATTCAAACCCTCCTGTACGCAACCGACCTCGGCGAAGGCTGCGAGACCGCGCTGGCCTACGCCATCGGCCTGGCCGAGCGCATGGGCGCCCGTCTGCAGGTGCTCACGGTGATACGCGACGAGCGCCAGCGCTCGCTGGTGGACATTGACTCGCACGTGCCTCAGCAGGCGCTGGACGCCTACCACGACCGCCGCGCCATGCGCACGCTGGCGCACATCGAAGCGCAGATCACCGACTCCTACGCCGCCAGCGGCGCCGCTGGACCACAACGCATCGTCACCGAGATGATCGTGCGCGAGGGCGATGACGTGCCCCAGGCGATCCTGGATGCTGCCGACCGGGGAGGCGCCGACCTGATCGTGATGGCCTCGCGCGGCAAGGGCCTGCTCACGGGACTGCTGTTCGGCTCGGCCACGCAGGAGGTGCTGCGCCGCACGCGCACGCCGCTGCTGCTGGTGCCCGTGAGGGAATGATGCAGCGCCCGGCACCGCAACTTTCACGCCGCACCGCACTGGGCCGGCTGAGCGCCCTGGGCTGCCTTGCGGCGGCGCCCGCGCTGGCGCAGTCCGATGACGAACTGCTCGGCTATGCCCCGCGCGCCCGCCCCCCCGAGGGCTACCCGGCAGCCTACGCCGTCACGGTGCGCGCGGCCGAGGACGAAGGGCAGTTGAGCATTCACTCCACCACCGACGAACGCGTGGCCATGCCACTGGTGGCGGACTTCCGGCGTCTTTACCCGCGCATTGCCGTCACCTACGAAGACCTGGGCAGCACCGAGCTGTACCACCGCTTCATCGCTGAGAACCAGCTCGGCCGCGAGGCCGCCGACGTGCTCTGGAGCTCGGCCATGGATCACATGGTGGCGCTGGCCACCGCCGGCCACGCCCTGGCATACGCCTCGCCCGAGCAGGCGCACCTGCCGGCCTGGGCGCAGTGGCAGGATCGCCTGTGGGCCACCACCTACGAGCCCGTGGTGTTCGCGCACCACAAGCCCTCGCTACCCAAGGGCGACGCGCCGCGCAGCCACGCCGCGCTGGCTGGCTGGCTGGCCCGGGCGCAGGGCAGCGCGGTGAGCTACGACATTCAAAAGTCCGGCCTGGGCTACTTCTTGGCCGCACAAGACGCCGCCGCCAGCGAAGGCGTCTTCTGGGCCACCGCCCAGGCCCTGGGCGCGGGCCGCGCCCGCCTGCTGCTGACCACCGACGCCATGGTGCGCCGGATTGCCGACGGCCGCGCCCGCTTCGGGTTGAACCTGCTGGGCGCCTATACCGTCGCTCAGGCGCGCCAGCGGCCCACGCTGGGCGTGATCTTCCCCGAGGACTACACGCTGGTCACCTCGCGCGTGCTGCTCATCAACAACCGCACCGCGCACCCCAATGCGGCGCGGCTGTGGCTGGACTACCTGCTGTCGCGGCGCGGGCAGACGGTGATGGCCACCACCGCGCGCCTGTATGCCCTGCGCGAAGACGTCCAGGGCGAGACCACCGGCGCCGCGCTGCGCCAGTTACTGGGCGACCGCGCGCGCCCCGTGGCCCTGGGCCCGGCGCTGTCGGCGCCACTGGCCAACGCCGCCTACGGCGATTTCATCGCGCGCTGGCGGGCGGCGCTGGGTTACACGAAGGGGTAGGCCGGTATCATCGGCGCCCCGTTCGCGCTTTCACGCGCTCCTGTTTGCTCTTCATGTCCGGACTCAACCTCGCCCAACTCCAGGCCGTGCACTACACCGACGGCCCCTGCCTGGTGCTGGCCGGCGCGGGCTCGGGCAAGACGCGCGTCATCACGCACAAGATCGCGCACCTGATCGAGAAGGGCCTGGCGCCGCGGCGCATTGCCGCCATCACCTTCACCAACAAGGCCGCCGCCGAGATGCGCGAGCGCGCCGCCGGGCTGATAGGCCGCGCCGCCAAGGAGGTGCTGGTCTGCACCTTCCACGCCCTGGGCGTGCGCATGGTGCGCGAGGACGGCCATATGCTGGGGCTCAAGCCCAGCTTCAGCATCCTGGATCAGGACGACGTGACCAGCATCCTGAAGGACTGCGCCGGCGGCACCACCGACCTGGCCACGGCGCGCCAGTGGCAGTGGACGATCAGCAACTGGAAGAACCAGGGCTGGGACGCGCGCCGCGCGCTGGCCATGGCCGGCGACGACCATGAGCGCTCCATCGCCCTGATCATGCAGCGCTACGAGGAGCGACTCACTGCATACCAAAGCGTGGACTTCGACGACCTGATCGGCATGCCCATGCGGCTATTGAAGGGCCACCCCGAGGTGCGCGAGAAATGGCAGCGCCTGCTGGGCCATGTGCTGGTCGATGAATACCAGGACACCAACGCCACGCAGTACGAGCTGCTGAAATTCCTGGTGGGCGAACGCGCGCGCTTCACCGCCGTGGGCGACGACGACCAGAGCATCTACGGCTGGCGCGGCGCCACGCTGGACAATTTGAAGAAGCTGCCGCAGGACTTTCCGCAGCTCAAGGTCATCAAGCTGGAGCAGAACTACCGCTCCACCTCGGCCATCCTGCGCGCGGCCAACAACGTCATCGGCCCGAATCCCAAGCTGTTCCCCAAGACGCTTTTCAGCGAACTGGGCGAGGGCGAGCCGGTACGCGTGGTGCCCTGCGACAACGAGGAGCACGAGGCCGAGCGCGCCGTGGCCCGCATCCAATCGCTGCGCGCCGCCGCCAACCCGCCGCCGGCCTGGAAGAACTTCGCCATCCTGTACCGCGCCAACCACCAGGCCAAGCCGTTCGAGAAGGCGCTGCGCAAGGCCAACATCCCCTACAAGGTCTCGGGCGGCACGTCGTTCTTTGACCGCGCCGAGATCCGCGACCTGTGCGCATGGTTCCGCCTGTGGATCAACAACGACGACGACCCGGCCTTTCTGCGCGCCATCACCGCGCCTAAGCGCGGCGTGGGCCACACCACGCTGGGCGCCCTGGGCGAATTCGCCACGCAGCACAAGCAAAGCATGTTCGGCGCGCTGTTCAACGCCATGCTGCCGGCCGTGGTGCCGAAACGCGGGCTGGAGGGGCTGATGGAGTTCGGCCGCCAGATCAACGAGCTGGAGCACCGCGCGCGCCACACGCACGGCGCGGAAGACGCGCGCGCCTTCCTCACCGACTGGCTCAAGGACATAGCCTACGAGCAGCATCTGTACGACGGCGAGGACAGCGAGAAGGTGGCCGCCGCGCGCTGGAGCAATGTGCTGGAGTTCTGTGACTGGATGGCCCAGCGCGCCGGCGGGCAGATCGACGATGCCGCCGGCACCACGGTGGCACCGACAAAAAACCTGCTGGAGGTGGCGCAGACCATCGCCCTGCTCTCGACCATTTCCGAGCGCGAACAGGAGCAGGACATGGTGGTGCTGTCCACCCTGCACGCCAGCAAGGGGCTGGAATGGCCGCATGTGATGCTGGTCGGCGTGACCGAGGGCATGCTGCCCTTCAAGCTCGACGATGACGACGGCCGGCAGCAAAAGGTCAGCGACGACATCGCCGCGCGCCTGCAGGAAGAGCGCCGCCTGATGTACGTGGGCATCACCCGCGCCCAGCGCAGCCTGGCCGTGAGCTGGACCAAGAAGCGCAAGAAGGGCCGCGAGATGGTGGCCTGCCAGCCGAGCCGCTTCATCGCCGAGATGAAGCTGGACGCCGCCACCACGCGCGAAGACCCGCGCGAGAAGCTGCGCCAGCTGCGCGCCGAATTCGCCGCCAAGGCCCAGGCCGCCCACAACGCCACTCCCTGAATCATGCGAGTAACTATATTTTTAATAGCTGTCAGCGCTTGTCTGATAAGCGCTTGTGCCCAAAACCATTCAAAAACCACACGCCCCGCCTGCCCCCAGGCCGCGCAGATGGAGCAGCCCGAGCTCATCGGCCGCTGGCAGGCCGACATGCCGGGCCTGGCCGGCCCCATCGTGTTGGAGCTGGCGCCCCACCCCGAATGGGACGGCACCGTCAAGGGCCGCATCCTGCGCCCCGGGTTTAGCGCCATCGTGGTGGGCGACGTACACCAGGGCCAGCTGACCATGGAAGAGTCGCACGACGGCAGGAAGGTCACCGGCAACTGGAGCGGCGAGGTGGTCGAAGGCAGCTGCGCGCGTGAGATCCGCGGCGAATGGGCGGACGAGGCCGACCGGCCGTTCGCCTTCACATTGCGCAAGCTGCCATGACGCGCGCCGCTCTTGCCACCCTGATAGGCGCCGCCCTGCCGCTGATGGCCCAGGCGCAAGCCCCCGTGGCCGGCGATGCCGGCTGGCGCCAATGTTCCGCCCTGGCCGATGGCCAGGCGCGCCTGGCCTGCTTTGACCAGTGGGCGGGCCACCAGGCCTGGGCCGCGCCCGCGGCATCGGCCAGCGCCCAGCCGGCGGAAGACGCGGCGACCGCGCCAGCCGCGCCAACCACGCCGCTGGCGGGCCGCCAGCCCCCCGCCGTGGCCGATGACACCCCTGGCGACGGCTGCCGTGGCACCGAATACACCACCCTGTCGCGCTTCTGGGAGCTGGAGGCCGGCACCGACTGCGGCGCGCTGCGCTTTCGCGGCTACCGGCCCATGAGCGTGTCCATCGTCGGCTCGGACAGCGTGAACCAGCAGCCGACATCCGCCAGCGCGGACCACAGCGCCAGCAAGCCCGTGGACTACCGCAAAACCGAGATGCGCCTGCAGCTGTCGGTGCGCACCAAGCTCGCCAAGGGGCTGCTCACGCAGGGCAACTCACAGCTGCGCGACTCGCTGTGGTTTGGCTACAGCCAGCAGTCGTACTGGCAGCTCTTCAGCCCCGGCATCTCGCGGCCGTTTCGCACCACCGACCACGAGCCCGAGATCCTCTACGTCTACCCCACCGATGCGCAGCTGCCCTGGGGCTGGCGCTGGCGCTACAGCGGCATAGGCCTGGTGCACCAGTCCAACGGCCAGAGCCTGCCGCTGTCGCGCAGCTGGAACCGCGTGTACCTGATGACCGGCCTGGAGCTGGATGACCGCTGGCGGCTCAACGCCCGCATCTGGAAGCGCCTGCCCGAAAGCGCCGCGAACGACGACAACCCCGGCATCAGCAACTACATCGGCCGCGCCGAGCTGGGCCTGGGCTGGAACCTGGACCGGAACAACACCCTGGTGCTGACCACGCGCCACTCGCTCAGCTCCACCGCGCGCGGCTCGGCGCGGCTGGAATGGCTGTACAGCCTGGGCACCAGCTGGGTCGGCCAAAGCACCAACCTGCGCCTGTACACGCAGCTATTCACCGGCTACGGCGACAGCCTGATCGACTACAACCGCAAACGCACCGTGTTCAGCGTGGGCGTGAGCCTGGTGGACTTCTGAGCACCACACCCGGTTACCGTTTGCCCCGCGCCACGCCTTGAAGCGCCCCTGGGCCGGGCAGACAATCGCAGGCGGCCACCCCTGCTATCGACCTTGAGGTGGTCATAAGGCCATGCCTATCGGGCTGGCGCCGATAAGGCACCGGTTTCGCACGGTTTTCAGGCCTTTGCCCGCGGGCCTTCCCCGCAACAATGCCCACCGGAGGAGGAGACCATGGAACTGCAATACGAGCTCAAGGCCGGCAACTACTACCTGTACGACATGCGCGATGCGCCCAGCAGCGTCACGGGCGAGCGCCGCTGCAAGCTCAAGACCGACAGCGTGGCCATCGCCTTCGACCAGCACACCGGCCAGGTGCACCAGCATGGCAGCCCGGCGCGCATCCAGTCCTGGGCCATGCACCAGCGCCGGCGCCTGCGCGCGGCCGGCGCGCTGGATCAGGCCAACGACATCGTCGTCGTCTCCGGCCCCCTGCCCGTGGACGAGCTGAACAAATGCCTGTGGATCAGCGGCTACTGCCGGCGCATGTTCACGCGCCTGGCCAGCCTGCCGCATGGCAAGCTGCAAGGCCACAATAATCAATGGAAAAAAGCCGCCTAAGGCTTATCAACAAAGCGTCAACAGCTCACTATTTAATAGCGAACGAGCCCTCTGGCCCGTTCTTCATTCGCCTGCTGCAGGCTCGTCGTCCTCATCGTCCTCGTCATCGTCCGGCAGCTCCTGCGGCTCGGCATGCTTGACCACGGTGACCGGCACCGGGCTGATGTGCACCAGGCTTTGCGACACCGATCCCAGGAAGGCCCCGCGCAGGCCGCCCAGGCCGCGCGCGCCTATGAACAGCAGGTCGCAGCCGCAGCGCTCCACCATGTCCACCAGCGTGGCGGCCACCGCACCCAGGCCGATCTCGGTCTCATAGGGCACACCGGCGGCGTCCACCAGGGCCACGGCCGAGGCCATCAGATCCTGCGCCGCCTCCACGCTGGCGGCGGCCACCATGTCGGCGCCGCGCGTGGCCAGCTCCATGAACGTAGCCTCCTCCTGCACATGGCCCAGCACCAGCGTGGCCTGCAGGCCGCCGCGGCGCACCAGGGCGATGCCATGGCGCACGGCGTCCAGCGCCAGCTCCGAGCCATCAACGGCAATCATGATTCTGAACATGCGTCCTCCTTGTGCTGTGGCTGCCAGTGTAGGCCAGCAGGGTCTGGGAAAATGCCGCCCATGCTGCAATTCGACCTGCTGAAAACCGACCCCTCCAGCCACGCCCGCCGTGGCCGCCTCACGCTGAACCACGGCGTGGTGCAAACCCCCATCTTCATGCCCGTGGGCACCTATGGCACCGTCAAGGGAGTGATGCCACGCAGCCTGCATGAGATGGGCGCGCAAATCATCCTGGGCAACACCTTCCACCTGTGGATGCGCCCGGGGTTGGACATCGTCCAAAGCTTTGGCGGCCTGCACCGCTTTGAGCAGTGGGACAAGCCCATACTCACCGACTCGGGGGGCTTCCAGGTCTGGAGCTTAGGCGCCATGCGCAAGATCACCGAAGAGGGCGTGACCTTTGCCAGCCCGGTCAACGGCGACAAGCTCTTCATGTCGCCCGAGGTCAGCATGCAGATCCAGACCATCCTGAACTCCGACATCGTGATGCAGCTCGACGAGTGCACGCCGTATGAGACGAATGGCCACAAGACCACCGAAGCCGAGGCGCGCAAATCCATGGAGATGAGCCGGCGCTGGGCCCTGCGTTCCAAGACCGAGTTCGAGCGCCTGGCCAACCCGAACGCGCTGTTCGGCATCGTCCAGGGCGGCATGTTCCCGCACCTGCGCCAGGAGTCGCTGGACGCCCTGGTGGAGATGGACTTCCCCGGCTACGCCATCGGCGGCGTGAGCGTGGGCGAGCCCAAGGAAGAGATGCTGGCCATCATGGCGCACACGCCGCACCGCCTGCCCCAGCACAAGCCGCGCTACCTGATGGGCGTGGGCACGCCCGAGGATCTGGTGGAGGGCGTGGCCTGCGGCGTGGACATGTTCGACTGCGTCATGCCCACGCGCAATGCGCGCAACGGCACGCTGTTCACGCGCCATGGCGACCTAAAGATCCGCAATGCGCGCCACAAGAGCGACCACCAGCCGCTGGACGCGAGCTGCCGCTGCCACGCCTGCGCGGGCAGCGAGGGCGTGGCCTGGCAGGACGGCGGGCGCGGCGGTTTCTCGCGCGCCTACCTGCACCACCTCGATCGCTGCGGCGAGATGCTGGGCCCCATGCTCACCACCATCCACAACCTGCACTACTACCTGAATCTGATGCAGGAGATACGCGACGCGCTGGACGCCGGTCGCTTTGCCGAGTTCCGCGCGCGCTTCAAGGCCGACCGGGCGCGTGGCGTTTAGCCCTGCACCAATTGAACATGATTTGCACTTGCTGACACCCCGGCGTCAATAACCCACGGACACTGTCAACTTTTTGCCAAGGCCAAGCGCCCCCTACATGAGCACGCCCCTCATCGCCACGCAGCAGTCCGCCGCCCCCTGGCGCGATCCGCTGTTGCTGCTGGCCAGCGTGTTCGCCGCCTGCCTGCTGGGCATAGCCAGCCGCCCGGCGGGGTATTCCGCCGCCATCTGGCCCGCCAATGCCGTGCTGCTGGGGCTGCTGCTGCGCAACCCGTCCTGGGCACGCGGCCCCACGGCCTGGATATGCGCGCTGGTCGGCTACCTGACCGCCGACATGCTGACGGGTGCGCCCTGGCTGCGCGCCCTGGGCATGAACGGCGCCAACCTGCTGGGCGTGGCGGTGGGCTGGCTGTTCTTCAGGCCGTATGCGGCAAGCATCGTCGGCTTCACGCGTCAGCGCGCCGTATTGACCCTGCTGGCCGGCAGCAGCGTGGCCGCCCTGGGCAGCGCGCTGCCGGCCACCCCGGTGATGCAATGGGCGTTCGCATCCCAGGCGTGGACGGACATGCTGATGTGGCTGTCGTCCGAGATGTACAACCTGCTGCTCTTCCTGCCCCTGGTGCTGGCCGCGCCCCGGGGCTGGTTCTGGCAGTGGGACTGGGCGCGGCTGCTGCGACCGCTGCGGCAGGCAGGTGTGGCGCCCCTGCTGGCCCTGCTGGCCTGCGAGGCCCTGGCCTACTTTGTCAACGGGCCCGGCATGCTGGGCTTTGCGGTGCCCGCGCTGGTGTGGTGCGCCATGGCCTACGGGGTGTTCCCCATCACGGTGCTGAACCTGCTGGTGTGCAGCTGGAAGACGGCCGTGGCCGCCCTGGACACCATCAGCTTCTTGCCCGATCAGCTGGCCGCCGTGACCTCATTCCGCCTGGGCATGGCCCTCTTGTCACTGGCGCCACTGGCCGTGGCGGTGGCGCACCAGCTGCGCTCGCAGACCCTGAGCCAGTTGCAGCAGGCCGTGGATCACGACCATCTGACCGGCGCCCTGTCGCGGCGCAAGCTGATGGAGCAGGGCGCCCGCCTGGTGCAGCGCCTGCACCAGCAGGGCGCGCCCGTGGCCGTGCTGCTGATGGATCTGGACCACTTCAAGCGCATCAACGACAGCCATGGCCACGCCCAGGGCGACACCGTGCTGCGCGAGTTCGCCGCCCTGGTGCAGCGCAACCTGCGCCCGCAGGACCTGTTCGGGCGCATAGGCGGCGAGGAGTTCGCGCTGATCCTGCCGGCCACCGCAGCCAGCCACGCCCAGCTGATCGGCGAGCGCCTGCGCAGCCAGCTGCGCGAACACCCGTTCAGGCTGCAGGACGGCAGCGCGCTGCAGGTCACGCTCAGCGTCGGCCTGCACGCCACCGAGCCGCCCAGCCAGCAGCACAGCCTGGAGCGCCTGCTGGCCTGGGCCGACGCCGCGCTCTACCAGGCCAAGGCACTGGGGCGCGACCAGGTGCGCGGGCATTGGGCGGACCAGGGCTGAAAACCTGCCGCGCCGCAGCGCCGCCCACCCCCGTGGGGGTTATGAATTTTCATAGCTATACACGCTTATTCCATAAGCGCTATAGGCAGTTTTATCGATGTTTTACGCAGCTGCCTGGCCTGGCCGCGCCAAGCCGGCCTATGGGGCTTCATACCCGCCGGCAACGCCGCCCGCCGCCTGGCCGCAGGCCTGGCAGAACCTGGCAAAGGCGCTCTTGCGCGCGTTGCAGTGCCCGCAATGGTCGAACAGGCCCATGCCGCAATGCGGGCAGAAGTCGGTCTTGCCGTCCTTCAAATCCACCGGGCGCTCGCAGCCGGGGCAGACGTTTTTCGCCAGGCGCGCCAGGGCCAGGTCGTAGCCCAAGCCCTGGCGCCGCTGCGGGGCGGGCATGGCCTCGGCGCGCCTTTGCCGCTCCAGGTAGCGGTTCAAGGCGACGATGGCCTGGCGCCCCACCAGCGCCGTGAGCGCTATGCCGACGATGTAGCGCACATAGCCGCCGTAGCTGGGCAGGTAGGGCACCAGTTCGACGAAGAAGGCGAACAGCGCAAAGAAGATGAAGCCCCAGACAAAGGGCCACCAGGTGCCCTGGCGTTTCTTGGCAAACAGCCAGCCGGCGACGGCCAGCAGCGGCAGCGTGAGCGCCAGGCGGTACAGAAACACGCGCAGCTCGACGCGCCGGCGCTCGGCGGCCAGCTTCTCGCGCGCCTCCTGCTCCATGGAGTTCAGCCGCTGCTGCGCGGCCTGCCCGCCCTGGCGCGCGTCCAGCAGGGCCTGGTCTTGCGCCTGCACGGCCTGCTGGGCCTGCAGCTCGGTGGCCTTGAGGGCGTCCAGCGCCTGGGTGCGGGCGATGACCTCGGGGTCATGCTCGGCGCGCTGGGTGGCGCTGCGCGCGGCCAGCCAGTTGGCCAGGGTCTCGCGCTCGGCCTGGGTGGCGCTGCGCGCCCGGGCGTGGCGCAGGCGCGCCTGCTCCAGCGCGGCCTGGGCGTCCTGCTCGGCCTGTTGCGCTTGCTGAATCTGGCCGCGCAGCGCCGTGGCCGCGCCGCTATCCAGAAAGTCGTCCAGCAGCAGCGGCTGCTCCACCTGGGGCAGGTCGCCAACGATGGTGCCGCCCAGGCCGATCAGAAAGCCGGCGAACACCAGCGCCACCAGCCACAGGCCGCGGCGAAACCATTTTTCAGACAGACGCAATGCCTTGCCCATGTTGCCCTCCGGTCATTTAACTACAAATTTAATAGCTATCAGCGCAATATACAAGGGTGCTACTGGCTGTTTTCATTCAAACCCAAGAGCCCGGGCTTGCCAGTGCCGCACCCGCGCGGACAATGGCCGCCATGAGCACAGACACCCTTGCCCCGCCGCCCTGGGAGCGTATCGTGGCCGATGTGGCCGATGCGCTGATCTTCATCGACCGCGCGGGCGTGATCCGTGCCTGGAACGCCGGTGCCGAGGCGCTGTTCGGCTTTGCCGCCGTCCAGACCCTGGGCCAGAGCGTGGACATGATCATCCCGCCGCACCTGGGCGAGGCGCACTGGCGCGGCTTTGAGCGCGCCATGCAGCGCGGCGCCTGCAGCCGCCCGGCCGAGGTGCGCACCACGCGCGGCCTGCACCAGGACGGGCGCAGGCTGTACGTGGACATGAGCTTCTCGGTGGTCAAGGACGCGGCCGGCCAGGTGCTGGGCTCGGCCGCGATGGCGCGCGACGCCACGGCGCGCTATCTGGCCGAGCAGGCCATGCGGGCGGGCGGCTGAGAACTGTCACCCCAGCGCCAGCAGGCCGGCCACGCGCGCGCGCAGCGGCTCGGGCCGCACCTCGGCCGCCGCTAGGGGCGCGCCCACGTTCAGGCCCACGCGCGTGAACATGCCGCGGCGAAACGGCCGCACCATGGCCCCGCCCTGCTCGATGCGGCTGAAGAAAGAGCCCCACAGGTTGGTCAGCGCCATGGGCACCACGGGCGCCTGCACGCCGTCGGCCTGCGCGCGCTCGATGATCTTCATGATGCCGCCCTTGAACTCCTGCAGCTGCCCGTCGCGCGTGATGCCGCCCTCGGGGAAGATGGCCAGCAGGTCACCCTCCTTGAGCACCTGGGCGGCGCGCTCGAACGCGGCCTGGTAGGTGGCGGGGTCGTCCTTCTGCGGCGCCACGGGGATGGCCTTGGCCAGGCGGAACAATCTGCCCAGCACCGGCACGCGGAAGATGCGGTGGTCCATCAGGAAGTAGATGGGCCGCGGGCTGGCGGCCATCAGCAGCACGGCATCGACAAAGCTCACATGGTTGCAGGCCAGGATGGCCGCGCCCGCCGTGGGGATGTGCTCATCGCCGCGCACGCGAAAGCGGTACACGCAGCGCGACAGCACCCAGGCCACGAAGCGCAGCAGGTATTCGGGCACCAGCAAAAAGATGTAGGCCGCCACCATGGCGTTGGCGATGGCCGTGAACAGAAAAATCTGCGGCACCGTGAAGCCCGCCTGCAGCAGCAGCCCGGCCAGAACGGCGCTGACGATCATGAACAGCGCGTTCAGGATGTTGTTGGCGGCGATGATGCGCGCGCGGTGCGTGGCCTGGCTGCGCATCTGGATCAGCGCGTACATGGGCACGCTATACAGGCCGGTGAACAGGCTCAGCAAGAACAGGTCCAGCATCACGCGCCAGTACGCGGGCTGCGTCAGAAAGGCGCCCAGGGCCATGACACCCGAAGGCGGCAGGCCGCGCGAGGCAAAGTACAGGTCACCAGCGAACACGCTCATGCCAATCGCCCCCAGCGGCACCAGGCCAATCTCGATATGGCGCCGGCTCAAGACCTCGCACAGCAGCGCGCCCGTGCCTATGCCCAGCGAGAACACCACCAGCAGGGCCGACGCCACCTGCTCGTCGCCGCGCAGCACATCCTTGGCAAAGCTGGGGAACTGGGAGAGGAACACCGCGCCGAAGAACCACATCCACGAGATGCCCAGCAGCGAGCGGAAGACGACGATGTTGCCGTGCGCCAGCTGGAGGTTGCGCCAGGTCTCGCTCACCGGGTTCCAGTTGACCACCAGTCCCGGGTCGGTGGCCGGCGCGTCGGGAATGAACTGCGCCGCCAGCCGCCCTGCCAGCGCCAGGCCCAGGCAGGCCAGGGCGACGGCGCCATGACCCACGCCGGGCATGGCCACCAGCAGGCCGCCGGCCACATTGCCCAGCAAGATGGCGACGAAGGTGCCCATCTCCACCATGCCATTGCCGCCGGTGAGCTCGCGCTCGCTCAAGACCTGCGGCAGATAGGCGAACTTGACCGGCCCGAACAGCGTGGAATGCAGGCCCATCAGAAACACGCAGGCCAGCAACAGCGCGGCATGGCCGGCCATGAAGCCCAGAGCCGCCAGCAGCATGATGGCGATCTCCAGGTTCTTCACGAAGCGGATGATGCGCGTCTTCTCCAGCTTGTCGGTGATCTGCCCGGCCGTGGCCGAGAACAGCAAGAACGGCAGTATGAACAGCGCCCCTATCACCAGCCCCGCCAGGGACGGCGGCAGCCAGGACACGCCGAGCTGGTAGGTAACCATCACGGTGAAGGCGAACTTGAACAGGTTGTCGTTGGCGGCGCCGGCGGCCTGGGTCCAGAAAAACGGTGCAAAGCGACGCTGGCCGAGCAGCGCAAACTGGTTGGGATGGGGGGCGCTCATGGGGGTGCTGCTGTGGAAGTGCCGCGCATTGTGCGCAAAAACCCGCCGCCGGGCGGCAAACATGCGGGCCAAGGACGAGCTGCCGGGGGCGCCAGGCAGGTTGGCAGATATTCCTATATTGATAGCTGTCAGCGCTTAACCAGAAAGCGCTACAGCCCAATTTTTCACAAATTCACACAGAGCTTTGCGCGCCAGCCATGCAGGCTTCCGTGGCGTTGACACAAGGCGGGCAGCATGGAGTCTCCCGCGGCCAATCCGGCCGCAATCTGCAAGGAGAACACCATGGCCTACCCCCTGACCCACGCATTGGCCCGCCCCCTCGGGCTTGCCGCAGCCACGCTGACTGCACTGCTGGCCCTGGCCGGCGCCGCCCATGCCGCGCCCGGCGTGCCACAGCATCAGACCCACGCCGCGCAGCCCGCGCACTACCGCCCAGCCCCGCCGCCGCCGCGCTATGAACGCGCACCGGCCGCACGCCGTGGCATGGCCTGGTCGCAGGGGTATTGGCAATGGCGCGGCCAGCGCTATGCCTGGGTGCCGGGCCATTGGGTGCAGGCGCGCCACGGCCAGCATTACCGCCAGCCAGGCTGGGAGCAACGACAGGGGCAGTGGCATTTCACCGGCGGCGGCTGGGGCCATGGTGGCCGGCCGGCGCCACAGGGCCCGCGCCCCGGCGGCAGCCATCGGCATTGAAGGGTGGCGCGGTCATGAGGCGCCATAAGCTTATGGCGCCCCTGCATGTGGTTTTGCGCACAATGCCGAACGTCGAACGCGCTTAGGTGATTTCGACGATCATTGCACTGACACGCATCAAAGAAGACCGCCATGCACCCCATCCTTCGCCGCACTGCGCTTGCCGCAACCGCCCTGCTCTTCGCCTCCAGCGCCGCACTGGCGCAAGCCAACGGCTGGCCCAAACAGCCCATCACGCTGATCATGGGCTTTCCGGCCGGCTCAGGCGTGGATGTGGTGGCGCGCGCGGTGCAGGAACCCCTGGGCCAGAAGCTGGGCCAGCCCATCGTCATCGACTACAAGTCCGGCGCGGCCGGCAACATCGCCAGCGAATACGTGGCCCATGCCAAGCCCGACGGCTACACGCTGGCCTTCGGCACGGCCGCCACGCACGGCAGCAACGCCGCGCTGTACAAGAGCCTGCCCTTCGACGTGGAGGCCGACTTCGTGCCCGTGGGCCCGCTGATCGACGTGTCCAACGTGCTGACCATCAACCCCAGCGTGATCGACGCCAACAACCTCAAGGAGTTCGTCGAGATCGTCAAGGCCAACCCGGGCAAGTACAACTACGCCAGCACCGGCAATGGCGCGGGCACGCACATGGCGTTTGCCGAGTTCAATGCGCGCCTGGGCCTGGACATGGTGCATGTTCCCTACAAGGGCGGGCCCGAGGCCATCACCTCGGTGCTGCGCGGCGAGACCTGCTGCATCATGAACCAGGTGCAGACCGTGCTGGCGCACTACAAGAGCGGCAAGGTCCGCCTGCTGGGCATCACCACGGCCAAGCCCGTGGACGCCGTGAAGGAAGTGCCCACCATTGCCGCCAGCGGCCTGCCCGGCACAAAGGGCTTCGACAGCTCGATCTGGTTTGGCATCTTTGCACCCAAGGGCACCGACCCCACCGTGGTCAACAAGCTCAACACGGCATTGCGCCAGGTGCTGGAGCTGCCAGAAATCCGCCAGCGCTTTGAGTCCCAGGGCAACACCGTGCGCATAGAAACGCCCGAGCAGTTCCGCCAGACCGTGCGCAAGGATCGTGCAAAGTGGGCCCAGGTGGTCAAGGACGCCAAAATCAGCATCAACTGATGCCGCCCGCTCCGCACCCCATGCCTGACACCCCCGCCCTGGGCGCGGCCGGACTGGCCGCCCTTGAAGAACGCCTGGCGCATGACCTGCTGACCCTGAACTGGCGCGCGCGCCCCTGGCTGCCCGCACTCAGCCATGGCGGCCAGCCGGTGATCGACGTCCTCATCATCGGCGCCGGCCAGGCCGGACTGGCGGCCAGCATGGCACTGGCACAGCAGGGCATTGCCGCCGTGCTGCTGGACCGCGCCGCCACCGACTACGAGGGCCCCTGGGCCACCACGGCGCGCATGGAGACGCTGCGCTCGCCCAAGGAGCTGACCGGCCCGGCGCTAGGCCTGCCCTCGCTGACCTTCCGCGCCTGGTTCGAGGCGCAGTGGGGTCGGTCCGCCTGGGACGCGCTGGACAAGATACCGCGCCTGCAGTGGATGGACTACCTGCGCTGGTACCGCCGTGTCACCCGGGCCGATGTGCGCAATGAACATGCGGTGACGGCCGTGCGCCCGCGCGCCGACGCGCTGGTGGAGGTGGATGTGCACACACCGACCTGCAGCGCCACCTGGCTGGCGCGCCGCGTGGTGCTGGCCACCGGCCGCGACGGCCTGGGCGGGGCGCAGATACCGGCCTTCATGGACGGCGTGGGGCACGCCAGCAAGGGTGGTTTGTGGGCGCATTCCAGCGATGTGCTGGACTACGCCACGCTGGCAGGCAAACGCGTGGGCGTGATCGGCATGGGCTCATCGGCCATGGACAGCGCGGGCACGGCGCTGGAATGCGGCGCGGCCAGCGTGGATCTGATCGCACGCCGCACCGCCATGCCCACCATCAACAAGTCCAAGGGCTCGGGCTTGCCCGGCCTGACGCAGGGCCACCACGAGCTGCCCGATGCCTGGAAATGGCGCATACGCCACTACATCAACGTGCAGCAGGTGCCGCCACCGCGTGGCAGCACGCTGCGCGTGTCGCGGCATGCGCACGCGTTCTTCCACTTCGGCTGCGCGGTGCAGCAGGTCACGCAGCAGGGTCAGGCGCTGCAGGTCGCCACATCGCAGGGCCGATTCGCCTTCGACTTCCTGATCCTGGCCACTGGCTTTGCCATCGACTGGGCACAAAAGCCCGAGTTCGCCGCCTTCGCGCCGCATGTGCGCAGCTGGGGCGAGCGCTACCAGAGCCCGCCGGGCGAGGACGACCGCGAGCTGTTCGACTCGCCCGACCTGGGCCCGGTGTTCGAGCTGCGCGAGAAGTCCCCCGGTGCCTGTCCGGGCCTCGATCGCATCCACTGCTTTTGCTACCCGGCGGCGCTGTCGCACGGCACGGTGTCGGGCGATATCCCCGCCATCAGCGATGGCGCCAGACGCCTGGCCAGCGGCATCGCCGGTCTGTTGTATGCCGAGGATGTGGAGCAGCATTTCGCCGCCCTGCAGGCCTATGCCGAACCCGAACTGCTGGGCGACGAATGGACGCCCGCCGACACCCGCCAACGCGTACTGCCCGAATCGCCACCGACATGACCGACACCATCGCCCGGCTCACCCACCTGCAAGACACACCCCAGACCCAGGCCACGCGCCAGCAGCGCGCCAAAGCCATCAGCGCCACCCAGGCCTGCGAAGACCTGCTGCTGGCGCCCGACCTACCCGGCGGCCTGCCGCTGGCGCAGCGCCTGGCCGTGGCCCAGACCGTGTCCGCCGCCAGCGGCGTGACGGCCCTGGGCGAGCACTACGCAGCACAGCTGCAGCGCCTGCCCACGGCCACGCCAGATGCCCGCTGGCAGGCCATGCACCACTTCACGCAGCTGCTGGCCACGCAGCCCGCGGCTGCCGACCGGGTCGCGCTGCTGGCGCTGCCCGCCGCGGGCCTGACCACCGCAGACGTGGTGTTGCTGGCACAGCTCATAGGCTTTGCGGCCTTCCAGGCGCGCCTGGTGGCGGGCGTGGCAGCACTGGCTGCGCTGGGCCCGGCAGGCAGCACTGCGACCCCGGCCGCGCCCGCCGCCGAGGCGCTCTTCATCCACCCGGCGAATCTGCCCGCGCCGGGCGAACCACTGCGCCTGAACGGCTACACCAGCGAGACACTGGACTGGAAGGCCTGGCTGCCGGTGGTGGACGCGACCCAGGCCAGCGCCGAACAGAACGCCGTGCTGGACGCCAGCCACCCGAAGGCGCGCGTATCCGACTTCTACCTGCTGCTGGTGCACCAGCCGCGCGTGCTGGCCGAGCGCTCCGAGGCCTTCAACGCCATCATGTATGCACCCGGCGGCCTGCCGCGATCCGAACGCGAACTGGCCACCGCCGTGGTCTCGCGTATCAACGGCTGCGTCTACTGCGCTTCGGTGCACGCCCAGCGTTTTGAACAACTGGCCAAGCGCAATGACGTGATCGCACAGGTCTTCATCGACCCCGATCAGGCGGGTACGAATGCGCGCGAGCGCGCCATCGTGCAGGCCAGCGCGGCCCTGACGCGCGCGCCCGGCAGCTTCGGCGCGCACCACCTGGCGGCGCTGCGCGACGCCGGCCTGAGCGATCTGGAGATACTGGATACCGTGCATGCTGTGGCCCTGTTTGCCTGGGCCAACCGCCTGATGCTCAACCTGGGCGAAGCCGTGTACCCTTGACACGCCCATCGGCCACCCAGCCAACGGCAGGCGGGCAGGTTCACGCCGTGTCGGCAGGCGCCACGAACACCGTCAGCAGGCCGGTGTAGCCATAAAGCCAATGCGCGGCAATTTCGCCCGAGGCAAAGAACCCCACCAGGGGCACGTCGCCCAGCGCACGGTGCACGGTTTGCAGCTCGGCACTGGGCCCGCCAAAATGTCGCCCGCCGCGGCCGGAGCAGCTGACATACAGCGCGCCGCAGATGCGCCGCTGCGTCGCCGCCTGCTCATCCGGCAACGCCGGGGACTCGGGCGCAAGCTCTTCACGGATCTCGGCGCAAATGCGCGTCAGGTCGGCACGCGCGGCCGCCATGTGACGCTGGCAGAACGCTAGGTGCATGCCCTCATGCACCCGATCGGCCAGCGCCACGCCACCGCGCGCCACATCCAGCCCGACGATATGGCGCACGCGCGTATCGGCACCAAAATGCCCCGTGCCCTGCAACGCCGGCGCATCCGCATTCGACAGGCCCGCCAGCGTGTGGCGCACCGCGCGCAAGGCGGGCTGCGGGTCGCCATTGAGCTCCACACCCAGAGTCTGCAACAGCACGTCCAGCGCGGGCTGGCCATCCAGGCGCAGCACCACGTTGTCCTGCGCCTGGGTCACGACGGCTTGTGGGCCAATGGGCTGGCAGTCCTGCGTGACACGCGACACCAGGCCCACCTGGTCGGAAAACGCCACCCCGGACAGCCCCCCCGACAGCACTCCACTCGCGGCGCCATCGCCGCCGGCATGCTGCGCAAACGCCAGGCTGGCGCCACGGCTGGCAGCCACGCCGCCAAACAGGTAGCCGCTGCTGGTGCGGCCCGCCATTTCCACCAGCAACTCGGCCAGGTCGGGGGTGCGGCCATCGGCATGCACCAGGGCCGTGTGTGCGGAAAAAGCAGATGCCCCCAGAGGTAGTGGCGCCACACCGGAAAACACGCGGTACTGTTCGGGTGGCAGGTCGCACAACATGATCGACAGCGCAGGTTCGTCGAAGTACTCCACATTGTTGCCGGCTACGCCCACACCCACGGTACCGCTCCAATCGGCCACCGAGGGCAGTTGCTGACCCAGATAGCGCAGCAGCGCAACGGCGTCCGCCACATAGTGATCGGTGATGTAGAGCAGGCCCAGCGAGGGCTTGCGCGCATATTGCGGCTGGGCCATCTGGGCCTGCAGCTGAGCCAACACTAGGGCCGCCGCCATGCGCCATTGCGGGTGGGTGGCATGGGCGTTGGGAAAGAGCTTCATCGATGACCCCGGGGAATGCGCAAGGCCACGGATGCCGCAGCCTGGCCGTTTCAGCGCGGCGCCGCGGCCTTCTTGGTGGCTGCCGCCTTCGATGCGGCGCGTGGCTTGGCAGCCGGCTTGGCCGCAGCCTCGGGTGTCGCCGCGGGCGCTGCCGCCCGGGCCTTGGGTTTGGCGGCTACGGCGCCCGGCATGCCCTGGGTGGCCATCTTCGCTGCCATGTCGGTGGCTGTTTTCAGCGCCCCGCTCGCCATCTCACGTGTGGCCTCGAAGGCTGCATGGTGCGTGCCCGCGTCCTTCATGGCATTGGCCGCCAACTGCTGAAACTGGTTGGTCAACGCTCCCCACCATTGCATCGGATCGACCATGCCCGGCGCCTTGGCCTCGGCCTGCGCCGCGTCGGCCTGAGGCGATGCGGCTTCCGCACTCTTGGGCGCTGCGGCTGGCGCCGGTGCCGCTGGCGCGGGCTGTGGCTCGGGTGCGGCGCTGGCTTGGGGCGGTGCCTTGAACGGTTGCGCGGCACCAAAGGCACCCACCATATCTCCCATGGCCACATTCATGCCCTGCAGCGTGGCCAGGGTCATCTTCTGCACCTCCAGTGCCTGCACCGTTGCCGTGATGGCGCGGGCGTTCTGCTCCAGCCAGAACTGCACCGCCTTGAGCTCCTGTATGCGCTTGTCCAGCTCCTCCACGCTCATCGTCGGTGCCACCCAGCCCGACAGCGCCGCCGGCATGGCAGGCATGCCAGCGGCCGCGCCTTTGGCCAGGTTCTGCAGAAAATCAAAGCCCGGGACGAAGCGCCCGAAACCGAAGGGGGTTGTGTCGCTCATGGCAGCTCCTATGCATCACGTGAAATACGTGGCCGAGAGCTTACCGCTAATGCCCAGTCCTGGCATATCCCTCGGGCCCACCGCCCGGGTACATTGCAAACAATGCACCAACGGTCGGCCTGACGCAGCTTTCGCGGGCAACCGCGCGCAAACCCATGGTATCGCGCACGCCTGTACCACCTAGAATCCACTCGCCGGCCTGGCTGGCATGCATTCAGACATTCCAAAACCATCCAACACCATGGCAACTGCAAAGAGAACCACCGCCCCGGTAAAAAAGACCACTGTCAGCGCCAAGAAGGCTGCAGAACCTGCCAAGACCGCAGCCGCGAAGAAGACCGCGGCGCCTGCGGCACCCAAGCCCGTAAAGGATCCGTTCAACAAAACCACGCTGGTGGCCCACCTCGCCTCGCAGGCAGGCGTCGAGCCCAAGACGGCCAAGGCCGTGCTGGCAGCGCTGGAAACCGCCATCCTGGGCGCCGTGCACAAAAAGGGTTGCGGGGAGTTCACCCTACCCGGCCTGCTGAAGATCGGCCTGTTGCAGGTGCCGGCGAAAAAGAAACGCTTCGGCAAAGACCCCTTCACGGGCGAAGAGCGCTGGTTCCCGGCCAAGCCCGCATCGGTCAAGATCAAGACCCGCGCCCTGAAGAAGCTCAAGGACGCGACGCTCTGATCGATGCCATGCCTTGACCGAAAAGCAGCCCATGGGCTGCTTTTTTCATGGGCGCGTCAAGCAGCATGTGGCTGCAGATAGAGCTCCGCCAGACGCTTGGTCGCTGCCTCGTGCATCCCCAGCCGATGCTTCAGGTACTGCTGCACACCACCATGGTCATGATCCACAGCCTGCAGCGCGGCCTGCAGAAACTCCGCCTGCACGCGCCAAATCACGTTCAACACCTCCTCGGGCGCTGAACTGACAAGACCAGACGGGCGCCTGTACAGGCCGTTGGTCAGCAGGTAGTCCTGCATCACCACTTCCCGGGATACCCCCAGGGCAAGCAAAACCAGGGCGGCTGCGAAGCCGGTGCGATCCTTGCCTGCGGTGCAATGGAATACCAACGGCGTGTCCTCGAGCAGCAACTGCTCGAACAGGCTTGCAAACTGGCTGGTGTTGTCCGACACAAAGGCGCGATAGGTGTCCTGCATCAGCCGCACCGCCGTTGGTGCCGTCATTGGCTGGCCAGCCAGAGCCATTTCCTTGGCGCGCTGCACCACGATGGGCTCGATGGGTAGCGCTTGATAGCGTACATGCGGCAGTTCATAGGACAGTGCAGCGCTCTCCGCCTGCCCACGGAAATCCACTGCACGCGCCACGCCCAAACCGGCCAGCAACTGCCTGTCCTGCGGTGTCAGACTGGCAAGGTGGTCAGAACGAAAAATCCGGCGCCAACGGACAAGGCGTCCGTCCTGGCTTGCATAGCCGCCAAGATCGCGAAAATTGGAAGCTCCCGACAGATCCAGAGAGCGAGAGAAGTCAGCCATGCCAGGCAGTCCTTGTAACGTAGCAACCGCTGCGGAATGCGCCCAAACGAAAAAAGGGGCTACGACGATGTCGTAACCCCTTTTCTCTGACTGGTTGCGCGAGAAGGATTTGAACCTCCGACCTTTGGGTTATGAGCCCAACGAGCTACCAGACTGCTCCATCGCGCGGTAGATAGAAATTATAACCTATTTTTAGGCTTCGTTGTTGGTCTCGTCTGAAACTTCGGGACGATCGACGAGCTCAACAAACGCCATGGGTGCATTGTCGCCAACGCGGAAGCCCATCTTCAGAATGCGGGTGTAGCCACCGGGACGGGTCTTGAAGCGCGGACCCAGGTCGTTGAACAACTTGGTCACGCTGTCGCGGTCGCGCAGGCGGTTGAAAGCCAGGCGGCGATTGGCAACGGAGTCTTCCTTGGCCAGGGTGATCATGGGTTCGATCACACGGCGCAGCTCCTTGGCCTTGGGAACGGTGGTCTTGATGGCCTCGTGCTCGATGAGCGAGTTCATCATGTTCTGCAGCATCGCGAGGCGGTGCGAACTGGTGCGGTTGAGTTTACGGAGGCCGTGTCCGTGGCGCATGGTGCTTTCCTTATCAGTAAATTAAATCGGGCAGCCGTATCAGGTACTGCCCGAGGCACTGGCTCTTTCAAAAGAGCCGAAAATTATAGCTTAACGCTTGTCCAAGCCGGCGGGCGGCCAGTTCTCGAGCTTCATGCCCAGTGTCAGACCGCGCGAAGCCAGAACTTCCTTGATCTCGTTGAGCGACTTGCGGCCGAGGTTGGGCGTCTTGAGCAGCTCGTTCTCGGTGCGCTGGATGAGGTCGCCGATGTAATAGATGTTCTCCGCCTTGAGGCAGTTGGCCGAGCGCACGGTGAGTTCCAGCTCGTCTACGGGACGCAGCAGAATCGGATCAAACGTGGCGCCGCTGGGAGGATGTGAACCCCGCGGCTGACCTTCGAAGATCTCGCCGCCATCGAGCTGCGCGAATACGGCCAGCTGCTCGACCAGGATCTTGGCAGAGGCGCGTACAGCCTCCTCAGCCGTGATGGCACCGTTGGTCTCGATCTCCAGCACCAGCTTGTCCAGGTCGGTACGCTGCTCAACGCGGGCGCTTTCCACCGTATAGCTCACCCGCTTCACCGGCGAGAACGATGCATCCAGCACGATGCGGCCGATGGATTTGGTGGCCTCGTCGGCATAGCGGCGCAGGTTCCCGGGCACGTAGCCGCGACCCTTTTCAACCTTGATCTGCATGTCCAGCTTGCCGCCGGCCGACAGTGTGGCGATGACGTGATCGGGATTGATGATCTCGACGTCATGAGGGGTCTGGATGTCGCGTGCGGTCACGACACCTTCGCCGTCCTTGCGCAGGCTCAGGGTGACCTCATCACGGTTGTGCAGCTTGAACACCACCCCTTTGAGATTCAAGAGGATGTTGACCACGTCTTCCTGCACGCCGTCGATGGACGAGTACTCGTGCACGACTCCGGCAATGGTCACCTCGGTTGCTGCGTAACCCACCATGGACGAGAGCAGGACACGGCGAATGGCGTTGCCCAGCGTGTGGCCATAGCCACGCTCGAACGGCTCCAGCTCGACCTTGGCCCGGTTGTGGCCAAGTTGCTCGACGTTGATTGCCTTGGGTTTCAGCAAATTGGTTTGCATGCAGACTTCCTTCTCAATGCCCCCAGCTCGTTACACCGGTAAGGCTGATGAAGCACCTAAACCGCGATGCCTCGCGGTTCAGGAACGATTTACGCTAACGGTGGCTTCAGGATTAACGCGAGTACAACTCAACGATCAGGGATTCGTTGATGTCCGCACCGAACTGATCACGATCGGGGATTTGCTTGAAGGTGCCTTCGACCTTGTCGGCGCTTACTTCCACCCACGCAGGCATGCCCACCTGCTGCGCCAGTTGCAGTGCCTCAACGATACGGGCCTGCTTCTTTGACTTTTCGCGCACGGCGACAACGTCACCGGCCTTCACCAGGTAGGAGGCAATGTTCACACTTTGACCATTCACCGTGATGGCCTTGTGCGACACCAGCTGGCGTGCCTCGGCGCGCGTCGAGCCGAAACCCATGCGATACACCACGTTGTCCAGGCGCGATTCCAGCAGCGCCAGCAGGTTGGCGCCGGTGTTGCCCTTGCGGCGCTCGGCGGCTTCGAAGTAGCGGCGGAACTGCTTCTCCAGCACGCCGTACATGCGCTTGACCTTTTGCTTCTCGCGCAGCTGCAGGCCATAGTCAGAGGTGCGCTGACCAGAGGTGCGGCCATGCTGACCAGGCTTGGAGTCGAACTTGGCCTTGTCGGCGATCGAGCGACGCGCGCTCTTCAGGAACAGGTCGGTGCCTTCGCGGCGGGAGAGTTTGGCCTTGGGGCCGAGATAACGTGCCACTTGTATATCCTTGGAATCAATCAACTACCGCAGAAACCTGCGGGAGCCACCATCGCACCAGGCGATCGGTGGCGGTGGGCTTACTGAAAAAAATCAGATACGACGACGCTTTTGCGGGCGGCAGCCATTGTGCGGAACCGGCGTCACATCCGAGATGGAGGTGATGCGGATGCCCAGGGCACCCAGGGCGCGCACCGACGACTCGCGACCAGGGCCGGGACCCTTGATTTCGACGTCAAGGTTTTTGATGCCCTGCTCGATGGCGGCACGACCGGCCACTTCAGAGGCGACCTGTGCGGCAAACGGGGTCGATTTACGCGAACCCTTGAAACCCTGGCCACCGGACGAAGCCCAGGACAGAGCATTGCCCTGGCGATCGGTGATGGTGATGATGGTGTTGTTGAAGGAAGCATGCACGTGGGCAATGCCATCCGACACGTTCTTGCGAACCTTCTTGCGCACACGCTGCGCAGCGTTATTGGCAGGAGACTTGGCCATATTGATCTTTCAGTCTTACTTCTTCAGTGCCGCCGCACCCTTGCGCGGGCCCTTGCGGGTGCGGGCATTGGTGCGCGTGCGCTGACCGCGCATGGGCAGGCCACGGCGATGGCGGAAACCGCGATAGCAGCCGATGTCCATCAGGCGCTTGATGTTCATCGTGGTTTCACGACGCAGGTCACCTTCGATGGTGAACTGGGCGATCTGGTCACGAATCTTTTCCAGGTCGCCGTCAGTCAATTCCTTGACCTTCTTCGAATAAGCAATTCCGCATGCCTCGCAAATCTTGCGAGCACGGGTACGCCCAATCCCGTAGATGGCCGTCAGGCCAATCTCGGTGTGCTGATGGGGCGGGATGTTGATACCAGCGATACGAGCCATGTGCGTCCTCTAATATTTCCCAATCAACCTTGGCGCTGCTTGTGACGCTGATCCGTGCAGATCACGCGCACAACGCCCTTGCGGCGGATAATTTTGCAGTTGCGGCAAATTTTCTTGACCGAAGCCGAAACTCTCATTGCATTCTCCTAAACTCTTGTCCAATCGTTCCGGCCACTTACTCAATGCGCGCGGAACACAAAACATGTGCCCGCGATGGATCGAAGGGCATCGAAAAACCGTTGCTTCTTTGGCGAACCCGCGACTATAACGCATCCACCAAAGCCACGCCGGTGTCAGGTACCTGGTGTCGTCTTGAAGTTGGCCTTCTTGAGCAGCGATTCGTACTGCTGCGACATCATGTAGTTCTGCACCTGAGCCATGAAGTCCATCGTCACCACCACGATGATGAGCAACGAGGTGCCACCAAAATAGAACGGCACGTTGTACTTCAGAATCAGGAACTCGGGCAGCAGGCACACGAAGGTGATGTACACGGCCCCGGCCAGCGTCAGGCGTACCAGAATCTTGTCGATGTAGCGCGCCGTGTGTTCACCTGGTCGAATCCCGGGAATGAATGCCCCGCTCTTCTTCAGGTTGTCTGCGGTCTCGCGGCTGTTGAAGACCAACGCCGTATAGAAGAAGCAGAAAAACACGATGGCGGCAGCGTACAGCAGCACATAGATCGGTTGTCCGGGTGTCAGCGTGGAGGCGATGTCACGCAACCAACGCATGGATTCACCCGCACTGAACCAGTTCACCACGGTAGCCGGCAGCAAGATGATGGACGAAGCAAAGATCGGAGGGATCACGCCTGCCATGTTCAGCTTCAAGGGCAGATGCGACGACTGTCCACCATAGACCTTGTTGCCCACCTGACGGCGCCCGTAGTTCACCAGGATCTTGCGCTGTCCACGCTCGACGAAGACCACGAAGTAGGTCACCAAGCCGACGATGGCCACGATGAAGATGGCCGCCAGGATGCTCATGGCACCCGTGCGCACCAACTCCAGCAGGCCACCGATGGAGCTCGGCAGGCCGGCTGCGATACCTGCAAAAATCAGGATCGAAATGCCGTTGCCCAGGCCGCGCTCGGTGATCTGCTCGCCGAGCCACATCAGGAACATGGTGCCCGCCGTCAGGCTGACCACAGCCGTCATGCGAAAGCCAAAGCCCGGCGCTATCACCAGCCCGGCCGTGCTCTCCAGCGCCACGGCGATGCCGAGCGACTGAAAGATGGCCAGGCCCAACGTGCCATAGCGGGTGTACTGCGTGATCTTGCGGCGGCCGGCCTCGCCCTCCTTCTTCAACTGCTCGAACGTGGGCATCACATAGGTCATCAACTGCATGATGATCGATGCCGAGATGTACGGCATGATCCCCAGCGCGAAGACCGTGAAGCGCGACAGCGCCCCGCCCGAGAACATGTTGAACAGGTTGAGGATGCCACCCTGCTGGCCACTGAACAGCTGCTGCAGCTGCGCGGGGTCGATTCCCGGAACCGGAATATGCGCCCCCACGCGGTACACCACCAACGCGAGCAACAAGAACACCAGGCGCCGGCGCAGATCGCCGAACTTTCCGGTTTTTGCCAGTTGAGCTGCGTTAGTAGCCACAGATGCCTTTCTTCAGAACCAAATCAGGCCAGGCTGCCACCGGCGGCCTCGATGGCAGCCTTGGCACCGGCGGTCGCGACGACGCCCGACAGCTTCACGGCCGTGGAGATCTCGCCACTCTTGATGACCTTCACGACCTTGGCCAGCTCGCTGACCAGGCCAGCCTGCTTCAGTGCCAGCACGTCAACCTCGGCCAGGCCGAGATTGTTCAGGGCCGTCAGAGAAATCTCGGCGTTGAACTTCAGCAGGTGCGACTTGAAACCGCGCTTGGGCAGACGGCGCTGCAAAGGCATTTGGCCGCCTTCGAAGCCCACCTTGTGGTAGCCGCCGGAACGCGACTTTTGGCCCTTGTGACCGCGACCGGCGGTCTTGCCCAGGCCGGAGCCGATGCCACGGCCGACACGGCGCTTGGCGTGCTTGGCACCCGCTGCAGGCTTGATGCTATTGAGTTCCATCATCAACCTTTCAGAGGATTTTGACCAGATAGCTGATCTTGTTGATCATGCCGCGCACCTCGGGTGTGTCCTTGAGTTCGCTGACGCTGTTGAGCTTGCGAAGACCCAGGCCACGCACGGTGGCGCGGTGCGATTCCTTGGTGCCAATCGGGCTGCGCACCAGTTGAATCTTGATGGTTTGTTGCGTTGTCATTGGTCGCCTCCCTATCAGGCAGCGAAGAGGTCTTCGACCGTCTTGCCACGCTTGGCGGCCACTTCGGCCGGCGTTGTGGAATTGGTCAAGGCATCGAACGTTGCACGAACCATGTTGTAGGGGTTGGACGAACCGTGGCTCTTGGCCACGATATCGGTAATGCCCATCACCTCGAACACGGCGCGCATCGGGCCGCCGGCGATGATGCCGGTACCCTTGGGAGCCGGCGCCATCTGCACCACGGCGGCGCCGTGGTGACCCATCACGTTATGGAAGATGGTGCCGTTCTTCAGCGACACCTTCACCATGTTGCGGCGGGCCTCTTCCATGGCCTTCTGCACGGCAGCGGGCACTTCCTTGGACTTGCCCTTGCCCATGCCAACGCGGCCGTCACCGTCGCCAACCACGGTCAGTGCAGCGAAGCCGAGGATACGACCGCCCTTCACGACCTTGGTCACGCGGTTGACCGCGATCATTTTTTCGCGCAGACCGTCGTCACGACCTTCGTCTTGCACCTTGGGGGTAAATTTAGCCATTTTTATCCGCTCCGCTTAGAACTGCAGACCTGCTTCACGGGCTGCGTCGGCCAGGGCCTTGACGCGACCGTGGTAGGCAAAACCCGCGCGGTCAAACGCAACCTTCTCAACACCGGCAGCCTTGGCCTTCTCGGCAATGCGCTTGCCGATCAGCGTGGCGGCGGCCACGTTGCCACCCTTGCCGGCGGCGCCGAGCTGGGCACGCACTTCTGCTTCGGCCGTCGAGGCCGATGCCAGCACCTTGGTGCCGCAGCCAGAAATCACGCTGGCGTAGATGTGGAGGTTGGTACGGTTCACCGACAGACGCGCGACGCCTTGCTGTGCAATGCGGATACGTGTCTGACGGGCACGACGAAGACGCTGCTCTTTCTTGGTCAACATATTGCAGCTCCTTACTTCTTCTTGGTCTCTTTGATCACGACCTTCTCATCCGCATAACGGATGCCCTTGCCCTTGTAGGGCTCGGGAGGACGAACGGCGCGGATCTCGGCGGCCAGCTGGCCCACCACCTGGCGATTCGCACCCTTGATCACGATTTCTGTCGGCGTGGGGGTGGCCACGGTGATGCCGGCGGGCATGTCAAAGTTGACGGGGTGCGAGAAACCCACGTTCAGATTCAGCTTGGAGCCGGAGGCTGCCGCCTTGAAGCCCACGCCGATCAGCGTCAGCTTCTTTTCGAAGCCCTTGCTGACGCCCAGCACCATGTTGTTCACCAACTGGCGCACGGTACCGCTCATGGCATTGGCTTCACGCGAGTCATTGACGGGCTCGAAGCTCAGCTTGCCTTCATTGCTAGAGACCTTCACCAGTGCATTCTGTGCCAGCGACAGCGAGCCGCCTGCACCCTTGACACTGATCTGATCTTCCTTGATGGACACATCCACGCCTGCGGGGATGGTCACCGGGGATTTTGCTACGCGAGACATTTCAGTATTTCTCCTTCATGCCCGCGCTTAAGCGACGTAGCAAAGCACTTCGCCGCCGACACCGGTAGCGCGCGCCTTGCGATCGGTCATCACACCCTTGGGCGTGGTGACAATCGCCACACCCAGGCCGTTCATGACTTGTGGAATGGAATCGCGACCCTTGTACACGCGCAGGCCGGGACGGCTGACGCGCTCGATGCGCTCGATCACGGGGCGACCGGCGTAGTACTTCAGGGCGATTTGCAGCTCGGACTTGCCGGCTTCGGTCTTGACTTCGAAGCCGTCGATGTAACCCTCGTCCTTCAGCACCTGTGCGATGGCAATCTTCACCTTGGAAGAAGGCACCGAAACGGTGGCCTTGGACACCATTTGCGCATTGCGTATGCGGGTCAGCAAGTCAGCGATGGGATCACTCATGCTCATGTTGTATCTCTCCTGCTTCGCTTACCAGCTGGCCTTGGTGACACCGGGGATGTCACCGGCGAATGCCAGTTCACGGATCTTGGCGCGGCCCAGACCGAATTGACGGAAGGTGCCACGGGGACGACCGGTGATTTCGCAGCGGTTGCGTTGACGCGTGGGGTTGGCGTTGCGGGGCAACTTCTGCAGCCCCAGGCGTGCAGCGTCGCGCTCTTCGTCGCTGCGCTTGGCATCGCCGGCAATCGCCTTCAGTTCCGCGTACTTGGCGGCGTACTTGGCGGCCAGTTTTTCGCGCTTGAGTTCGCGCTGGATCAAAGCTACTTTAGCCATACGCTGCCTTTAGTTCTTGAACGGGAAACGGAAGCCGGTCAGAAGCGCCTTGGCTTCTGCGTCGGTCTTGGCCGTCGTGGTGATGCTGATGTTGAGGCCACGCAAGGCATCCACCTTGTCGTACTCGATCTCAGGGAAAATGATCTGCTCTTTGACGCCGATGTTGTAGTTGCCACGGCCATCGAAGGCGCGGCCGGAGATACCACGGAAGTCACGCACACGCGGCAGGGCCACGGTCACGAAACGATCCAGGAACTCATACATCTGCGCGCCACGCAGGGTCACCATGCAGCCGATGGCCTGGCCTTCGCGGATCTTGAAACCGGCGATGGCCTTCTTGGCCTTGGTCACCACGGGCTTCTGGCCGGCGATCTTGGTCAGATCAGCAACGGCGTTGTCCATGATCTTCTTGTCGGCCACAGCCTCGCTCACGCCCATGTTCAGGGTGATCTTGGTCAGGCGCGGAACTTCCATGATCGACTTGTAGCCAAACTTTTCCTTGAGTTCAGCCGCGATCTTTTCGCGATAGATTTTTTGCAGTCGTGCCATGTGCTACTCCTTAGGCGGCCTTGATTTCGGCGCCGCTGGACTTGAACACGCGCACACGCGTACCGTCGGCCTGCACCTTGATGCCCACGCGATCAGCCTTGCCGGTAGCGGCATTGAAGATGGCCACGTTGGACTGATGAATCGGCATGGCCTTTTCCACGATGCCGCCGTTGGTACCCTTCATGGGGTTCGGCTTGACATGCTTTTTGACCAGGTTGATGCCTTCGATGACCAGATGGGAGTCATCCTTGCGCAGCGTGACCGTGCCACGCTTGCCCTTGTCGCGGCCGGCGAGCACGATGACCTCGTCGCCCTTGCGGATCTTGTTCATGGTGCGTCCTTCAGAGAACTTCGGGAGCCAGGGACACGATCTTCATGAAACGCTCGGTACGCAGCTCACGCGTCACGGGGCCGAAGATGCGGGTGCCGATGGGCTCCAGCTTTGCATTCAGCAACACTGCCGCGTTGCCATCGAATTTGACGAGCGAACCGTCGCCGCGGCGAATGCCCTTGGCCGTACGAACGACCACAGCACTGTAGATCTCGCCTTTTTTGACGCGACCACGCGGAGCAGCTTCCTTCACGCTCACCTTGATGATGTCACCAACGCTTGCATAGCGACGCTTGGAACCACCCAGCACCTTGATGCACAGGACGGACTTCGCGCCGGTATTGTCGGCAACGTCTAACCGAGATTCTGTTTGGATCATTTCAATATTCCCAACTTGCACCAGCACATCCCGACAGCCCCAGAGTCTTTCTCAAGGGCCGCCAGGCAGCCAGTCAGTCTTGGGCCCGTCGTCCACGCCGCGAACCATTTCGCAGCGCTTCCACTGGGCAGAAACCTCGCGCTTTTCACGCGAAGCCTTGGATTATGACCCAGCTGGAAATCAAAGTCAACAACTGGCGGCCAAATGCTCAGGTCGGCAGTTGCTGGTACTGCTGCGCCAGGGCCAGGAACTCCGCCAGCCGTGGATCACGGCCCAGCTCTTCCTGCAGGATGGCCGCCACGCGTGGTGCCAGCTCGGCGGCCAGGCGCGCATCCAGGAACAGCATGCGGCTGCGCCGCGCCAACATATCCTCCACGGTGCGGGCGTACTCAAAACGCGCAGCAAAGCGCACCATGGCTTCACTCAGCCCCTCGGCCAGCCATTGTTCCGCACCGGGCAGCTGCCTGACGGCCGCAGCCTCGCTGCCATAGGAATGCAAACCCTGGGCGTCGCAGATGCGCTGGTGTGGCGGCTGCGCCGGCGTGCCCACCATGCGCAACAGGTTGGTCACGCCAGCCGCACGCGCCGGCAGCAGTCCCGCGTCGAAGCATTTTTGCAACACATCCTCGGCCATGGCCCGGTAGGTGGTCCATTTGCCGCCCGTCACGGTGACCAGGCCGCTCTTGCTCGCCAGCACCGTGTGCTCGCGGCTGATGGCCTTGGTGTTGCCACCCTCTTCATCCTGCGGCTTGACGAGCGGGCGCAGGCCAACCCAGATGCTGCGCACGTCCTGCGCCCCGGGTGCGCGGCGCAGGTACTTGGCCGATTCGCCAAGGATGAAATCCACCTCTTCCTTGAAGGCCAACGGCTCACGCGCCAGATCCTTGCGCGGGCTGTCCGTCGTCCCCAGGATGAGTTTGCCGAGCCAGGGCACGGCAAACAGCACGCGACCGTCTGCCGTCTTGGGCACCAGCAACGCGTGGTCTGAGGACAGAAAATCGCGATCGACGACGATGTGCACGCCCTGGCTGGGCGCGACCATGGGGCGCACCGGCTTGCCCATGGCCTGGCCGTCCTGCTGGCGCAACTCGTCCACCCAGACGCCGGTGGCGTTGACCACGGCGCGGGCCTGCAGCTCAAAGCGCTGGCCGCTTTCAGCATCCTCGCAGACCAGGCCAGCCAGCTTGCCACCCTCGTGCAGCAGGCCGCGCACCGGGCAATAGTTGACCAGCAACGCACCCTTGAGCGCCGCCGTGCGCGCCAGCGCCAGCGCCAGGCGGGCATCGTCAAACTGGCCGTCCCAGTACTTGACGCCGCCCTTGAGCCCGTCAGCGCGCGCCGTGGGCAGGCAGCGCAGTGTTTCCATGCGCCCGAGGAATTGCGTCGAGCCCAGGCCAGCCTGGCCCGCCAGCGCGTCATACATCTTCAGGCCGACGCCGTAGAACGGCGTCTCCCACAGCTTGTACGAGGGCATGACGAAGGCCAGCGGCTGCGCCAGGTGCGGCGCGTTGTGCAAGAGCGTGGTGCGCTCGTGCAGCGCCTCGCGCACCAGGGCGATATTGCCCTGCGCCAGGTAGCGCACGCCGCCGTGCACCAGCTTTGTGGCGCGCGAGGAGGTGCCCTTGGCAAAGTCGTGCGATTCCACCAGCACCACGGAAAAGCCCCGCACCGCGGCATCGAGCGCCACGCCCAGGCCCGTGGCCCCCCCGCCGATGACGGCCAGGTCGTAGGTGACGGGCTCGGACAGGCGCTCGAGCAGTTCAGCGCGCCGGGTGGGTGCGGGGGAGTCTGTGGTCATCTCGGTCATCCATGGTGTTGCGCCCCGGCCCACGCCGGCGGCGCAGCCCAGGCCGGCAGACGCCGCGCCAGGGCCGCCCCGCCGCGCTGGTGGCGTCCCCCTGCCCGCCACGCGCAGCGTGGCGAAAGCAGGGGGAAGCGGCACAGCCGCTCGGGGGGATGCGCAGGTGCTCAGCGCACCTTGCCGTCCTTCCAGGCCTGCAGCAGGGTGTTGTAGTTGATGGTCTCGCCCTTGGGCTTTTCATTGGCCAGCTTGGCCCAGGGTGCGTGCTTGTCGCTCAGCCACTTCTTGGGGTCTTCCTTCTTGTTGAGCTTGGGCGCGCAGCGCTCCATGCCGGCGCGCTCCAGGCGGGCCATGACCTGGTCCATCTCGTCGGCCAGCGTGTCCATGGCGGCCTGCGGGGTCTTCTCCCCCGTGACGGCCTGGGCCACGTTCTTCCACCAGAGCTGGGCGAGCTTGGGGTAGTCGGGCACGTTGGTGCCGGTGGGCGACCAGGCAACGCGCGCCGGGCTGCGGTAGAACTCGACCAGACCGCCAAGCTTGGGCGCCATGTCGGTCATGGCCTTGGAGCGGATGTCGGACTCGCGGATGGGCGTGAGGCCGACCACGGTCTTCTTCAGCGAGGTGGTCTTGGCGGTCACGAACTGCGCGTAGAGCCAGGCGGCGGCCAGGCGGTCGGGGTTGTGGTCCTTGAAGAAGGTCCAGCTGCCCACGTCCTGGTAGCCGTTCTGCATGCCCTGCTTCCAGTAGGGGCCGTTGGGGCCGGGGGCCATGCGCCACTTGGGCGTGCCGTCGGCGTTTACCACGGGCAGGCCGGGCTTGTTCATGTCGGCGGTGAAGGCCGTGTACCAGAAGATCTGCTGCGCGATCTGGCCCTGGGCGGGCACGGGGCCGGCTTCGCCGAAGGTCATGCCCATGGCTTCCTTGGGCGCGTACTTCTTCATCCAGTCCACGTACTTGGTGAGCGCGTAGACGGCGGCCGGCGAGTTGGTGGCGCCGCCACGGGCCACGCTGGCGCCCACGGGGGTGCACTTGTCGTCGGCCACGCGGATGCCCCACTCGTCGATGGGCAGGCCGTTGGGCGTGCCGATGTCGGCGCTGCCGGCCATAGACAGCCAGGCGTCGGTGAAGCGCCAGCCCAGGCTGGGGTCCTTCTTGCCGTAGTCCATGTGGCCGTAGATGGGCTTGCCGTCGATCTGCTTGACGTCGTTGGTGAAGAACTCGGCGATGTCCTCATAGGCAGACCAGTTCAGCGGCACGCCCAGGTCGTAACCGTACTTGGCCTTGAACTTGTCCTTGAGGTCCTTGCGGTCGAACAGGTCGGCGCGGAACCAGTACAGGTTGGCGAACTGCTGGTCGGGCAATTGGTAGAGCTTGCCGTCGGGCGCGGTGGTGAACTTGGTGCCGATGAAGTCCTTGAGGTCCAGCCCGGGGTTGGTGTAGTCCTTGCCGGCGCCGGCCATGTAGTCGGTCAGGTTCAGGATCTTGCCGTAGCGGTAGTGCGTGCCGATGAGGTCGGAGTCGCTGATCCAGCCGTCGTAGATGGACTTGCCCGACTGCATGGAGGTCTGCAGCTTCTCGACCACGTCGCCTTCCTGGATCAGGTCGTGCTTGACCTGGATGCCGGTGATCTCGGAAAAGGCCTTGGCCAGGGTCTTGGACTCGTATTCGTGCGTGGTGATGGTCTCGGAGACGACGGAGATCTCCTTCACCCCCTTGGCCTGGAGCTTCTTGGCCGCCTCGATGAACCATTTCATTTCGGCCATCTGCTGATCCTTGCTCAGCGTCGAGGGCTGGAACTCGCTGTCGATCCACTTCTTGGCTTCGGCCTCGCCGGCCCAGGCCGCCTGGCCCAGGGCCATGGCTGCGGTGGCGAACGCGATCGCCGTGAACTGCATCTTCATTGCTGTCTCCTCACGTCAGACTCCCCATTGTTGGATGGGCCTGTGACCTCGGGGGAGGAACGGGTCGGCCCTTTGCTACTATCAAAATCAGAGCTGCTGACGCTTGCTGAAAGCCATTTACAGAGCAAAAACACTCTGAATTGCTCTTTCAACAAGCGCCGGCAGCTATCGTTTTCATATCAACCCTTGCGCAGCACCAGCACCAGCACCAGCATGGAGAGCACGAAGCTGATCCACACCGAGGGCTCGGCTTCCAGCGAGAACCACTGCGCCATCTTCTCGCCCAGGCCCACCCAGGCGAGGTTGATGTAGGCGGCCGTGAGCAGGCCGATGAACAGCCGGTCGCCGCGCGTGGTGGCCATGGGCAGAAAGCCCTTGCGCTCCACCGTGGGAGAGCGGATCTCCCACACCGTCATGCCGATGAGCATGAGCACGATGCAGGTGAAGAAAACGGCCACCGGCGTGGTCCAGGCCATCCACTCGAACATGTCACACCCTCCCCATGGCAAAGCCCTTGGCGATGTAATGCCGCACAAACCAGATGACGATCGCCCCGGGCACGATGGTCAGCACCCCGGCGGCGGCCAGCGTCGCCCAGTCCATGCCGCTGGCGCTCACGGTGCGCGTCATGGTGGCGACGATGGGCTTGGCGTTCACGCTGGTGAGCGTGCGCGCCAAGAGCAATTCCACCCACGAGAACATGAAGCAGAAGAATGCCGCCACGCCCACGCCGGCCTTGATGAGCGGCAGGAAGATGGTGAGGAAGAAGCGCGGGAAGCTGTAGCCGTCGATGTACGCCGTCTCGTCGATCTCGCGCGGGATGCCGCTCATGAAGCCCTCCAGGATCCACACCGCCAGCGGCACGTTGAACAGCAGGTGCGCCAGGGCGACGGCGATGTGCGTGTCCATCAGGCCCACGGTGGTGTAGAGCTGGAAGAAGGGCAGCAGGAACACCGCCGGCGGCGTCATGCGGTTGGTCAGCAGCCAGAAGAACACATGCTTGTCGCCCAGGAACTGGTAGCGGCTGAAGGCATAGGCCGCGGGCAGCGCCACGGTGAGGGCGATGACCATGTTGATGGCCACGTAGATCAGGCTGTTGATGTAGCCCGAGTACCAGCTCTCGTCGGTGAAGATGGTCTTGTAGTTGTCCCAGGTGAAATGCTGGGGCCAGAGCGAGAAGCTCGACAGGATCTCCTCGTTGGTCTTGAAGCTCATGTTCACCATCCAGTAGATGGGCAGGATGGCGAACACCAGGTAGGCGATGAGAAACAGCGTGCGTTTCTGGAAGCGCTTGTCATTCATGGCCCGCGCCCTCCTTGGCCGTGGTGCCCACGCGCTGCATCCAGTTGTAGAGGATGAAGCACAGCAGCAGGATGATGAGGAAGTAGATCAGCGAGAAGGCGGCCGCCGGCCCCAGGTCGAACTGGCCCACGGCCTTTTGCGTGAGGTACTGGCTCAGGAACGTGGTCGCATTGCCCGGCCCGCCGCCCGTGAGCACGAAGGGCTCGGTGTAGATCATGAAGCTGTCCATGAAGCGCAGCAGCACGGCGATCATCAGCACGCCGCGCATCTTGGGCAGTTGGATGTAGCGGAACACCGCCAGCTTGCTCGCGCCGTCGATGCGCGCCGCCTGGTAGTACGCATCGGGAATGGAGCGCAGGCCCGCGTAGCACAGCAGCGCCACCAGCGGCGTCCAGTGCCACACGTCCATCACGAGCACGGTGACCCAGGCGTCGCTGGCATGGCCGGTGTAGTTGTAGTCGATGCCCATGGACTGCAGCGCCGCGCCCAGCAGGCCGATGTCGGTGCGGCCATAGATCTGCCAGATGGTGCCCACCACGTTCCACGGGATGAGCAGCGACAGCGCCACCAGCACCAGCACGGCCGAGGCCTTCCAGCCCTGCGCCGGCATGGACAGGGCCAGCAGAATGCCCAGCGGGATCTCCACCAGCAGCACGGCCAGCGAGAAGGTGAGCTGGCGCCACAGGGCCGCGTGCAGTTCCTCGTCGCGCATCACGGCGGCAAACCACTCGGTGCCCACGAACACGCGGCGCTCGGGCGAGATGATGTCCTGCACCGAGTAGTTGACCACCGTCATCAGGGGCACGATGGCCGAGAACGCCACGCACAGCAGCACGGGCAGGATGAGGAACCAGGCCTTCTGGTTCACCGGTTTGGTCGTTGCACTCATGGCAACAGCTCCTCGTTCTGGTAGTAGCAGGTGTGCGCGCCCAGCACCTGCAGCCAGGCCGTCTCGCCCGGCGCGGGCAGGCGCTGCTCGGGAGCAAAGCGCGCACGCAGCAGGTGCTCGCCCACCTGCGCGGTGAGCATCTGGTAGGTGCCGATGTCCTGCACGCGCTGCACGGTGCACGGCAGGGCGCCCGCCGCCCCGGGCTGGGCCAGCGCCAGGTACTCGGGGCGCACGCCCACCTGCAGCGCGCCTTCGGGCAGGCCGCGCCCCGCGGGCTGCTCCAGCGCGTGGCCCGCCACCTGCAGGCGGCCGGCCGCGCTCTGCGCGGGCAGGAAGTTCATGCCCGGCGAGCCGATGAAGTGCCCGACGAACTGGTGCTGCGGGCGCTCGAACAGCGCATCGGGCGTGCCCAGCTGCATGACCTTGCCGCGGCTCATGACCACCACCTGGTCGGCGAAGGTGAGCGCCTCGACCTGGTCGTGCGTGACGTAGATCAGCGTGAGCTTGAGCTCGTGGTGGATCTGCTTGAGCTTGCGCCGCAGTTGCCACTTGAGGTGCGGGTCGATGACGGTGAGCGGCTCGTCGAACAGCACGGCCGCCACGTCCTCGCGCACCAGGCCGCGGCCCAGCGAGATCTTCTGCTTGGCATCGGCCGCCAGGCCTGCGGCGCGCTGGTCGAGCTGGCCGCTCATCTCCAGCATCTCGGCGATCCTGCCCACGCGCTCGCGGATCCGCGCCTCGGGCAGCTTGCGGTTCTTGAGCGGGAAGGCCAGGTTCTCGGCCACGGTCATGGTGTCGTAGATGACCGGGAACTGGAACACCTGGGCGATGTTGCGGTCCTGCGGCGTGGCGCGCGTGACGTCGCGCCCGTCGAACAGCACCTTGCCGTGCGAGGGCACAAGCAGGCCCGACATGATGTTGAGCATGGTCGTCTTGCCGCAGCCCGAGGGCCCCAGCAGCGCGTAGGCGCCGCCGTCCTGGAACTCCATCGCCAGGGGCAGCAGGGCGTAGTCGCTGTCCTGCTGCGGGCGCGGCTTGTACGAGTGCGCCAGATCCAGCGTGATATGCGCCATGTCAGTGCCCTCCCATGCGCGCCGGCGCCAGCAGCAGGGCGCCATGGCCGGCGAACACGTAGACCTGCGCCGGGTCGAAATACAGGCTGAGCGTGCTGCCCAGGGCAAAGTAGTGCACGCCGGTGAGCTGCGCCACCACCTCGCCCATGGGCGTGGCCACGTGCACGAAGGTGTCGGAGCCGGAGATCTCTGCCAGCTCCACCTGGCCCTGCACCGCCACATCCCCCGGCCGCGCCTGCACGCGTAGCGCGCTGGCGCGCAGACCCACGGTCAGGTCGGCGGCGCTGGCCGCGGCCAGCGGCAGGCGCGGCGCCAGCTCCAGGCCGCCCTGCAGGCGCAGGCCCGCGGCGGTGGCCACGGCCGGCACCAGGTTGATGGGCGGGTCGCTGAAGGCGCGCGCCACGCGCAGCGAGCACGGTGCGTGGAACACCTCGGCCGTGGGGCCGTACTGCAGCAGGCGCCCCTCGTCGAGCACGGCGGTGTAGCCGCCCAGCAGCAGCGCCTCGCCCGGCTCGGTGGTGGCGTAGACCACGGTGGACTGGCCCGCGGCGAACAATTGCGCGAGCTCCTCGCGCAGCTCCTCGCGCAGCTTGTAGTCCAGGTTCACCAGCGGCTCGTCGAGCAGCATCAGCGGCGCGCCCTTGGCCAGCGCACGCGCCAGCGCCACGCGCTGCTGCTGGCCGCCCGAGAGCTCGGCCGGCAGGCGGTCGAGGAACATGTCGATGTGCAGGCGCTCGGCGAGTTCGCGCACGCGCGCCGCCACGTTCTTCTCGCCGCGCAGCTTGAGCGGCGAGGCGATGTTGTCGGCCACGCTCATCGAGGGGTAGTTGATGAACTGCTGGTACACCATGGCCACGTTGCGCTCGCGCACCGGCATGCCGGTGACGTCGCGCCCGTCCACGCGCACCCGGCCGCCCGTGGGCGCATCCAGCCCGGCCATGATGCGCATCAGACTGGTCTTGCCGGCCTGCGTGGCGCCCAGCAGCACGGTCACGGCATTGCTCTGCAAGGCCATGTCCAGCTCGTACAACCAGGTCTGCGCACCCACCTTCTTGTGGATGCGCTCCAATGCCAAATCCATGTGCTTACCCCAGGCGGCGGGCCGCCGCGGCCCCGTCCTGGGCCATGGGCAGACCTGGGACAGTGCGTTGATGTTCGTATTTTTTCATTCTTGTTCTTTTTTGCGCGTATTGCCCTATGGTTTTCCCTTAATTTTTTCTTTTTTTTTCGTTTTACAGTAGCAGGATCACCACCCCCTCCCCCCTCAGCGTGAACACCAATCCCCGCCAGATCCAGTTGCTGGAAGAGCTGCGCGAGCGCAAGTCGGCCACGGTCGAGCAATTGGCCGAGACCCTGGGCGTGACCCTGCAGACCGTGCGGCGCGACGTGCAGCGCCTGGCCGAGCAGGGCCTGCTCTCGCGCTTTCATGGCGGCGTGCGCCTGCCCAGCTCCACCGTGGAGAACATCGCCCACAACCAGCGCGAGACGCTCAACTCCGAGGGCAAGGCGCGCATCGCGCGCGCCGTGGCCGCGCAGGTGCCGCACCACTGCTCGCTGATCCTGAACATCGGCACCACGACCGAGGCCATCGCCAAGGCGCTGCTGCGCCACCAGGGCCTGCGCGTGATCACCAACAACCTCAACGTGGCGGCCATCCTGTGCGGCAACCCGGACTGCGAGGTCATCGTCGCCGGCGGCGTGGTGCGCACGCGCGACGGCGGCATCGTGGGCGAGGCGGCGGTGGACTTCATCCGCCAGTTCCGCGTGGACATCGCCATCATCGGCATCTCGGGCATCGAGGACGACGGCACGCTGCGCGACTTCGACTACCGCGAGGTGAAGGTGGCGCAGACCATCGTGGAGCACGCGCGCGAGGTCTGGCTCGCCGCCGACCACAGCAAGTTCAACCGCCCGGCCATGGTGCAATTGGCCACGCTCGACCAGATCGACCGCCTGTTCACCGACGCGCCGCCGCCCGAGCCCTTCCCCGCCCTGCTCGGAAACGCCGACGTGCAACTGGTCGTGGCCACCGACTGACCCTTTTCCCCACGCACTCCCATGACCTACCTGCTTGCACTCGACCAGGGCACCTCCAGCTCGCGCAGCATCGTGTTCGACGAGCGCGGGCGCATCGTCGCGCAGGCCCAGCGCGAGCTGCCCCAGATCTACCCGCAGCCCGGCTGGGTGGAGCACGACCCCCTGGAGATCTGGCGCACGCAGCTCGCCACGGCGCGCGAGGCCCTGGCGCAGGCCGGCATAGGCGCCAGCAGCGTGCGCGCCCTGGGCATCACCAACCAGCGCGAAACCACCGTGCTGTGGAACCGCGCCACCGGCGCGCCGCTGCACCACGCCATCGTCTGGCAAGACCGGCGCGGCGAACCGAGCTGCGCGCAGCTGCGCAGCCAGGGGCTGGAGGCCACCATCCAGGCCAAGACCGGCCTGCTGGTCGACGCCTACTTCTCGGCCACCAAGCTGCAGTGGCTGCTCGATAACGTGCCCGGCGCACGCGCCCAGGCCGAGCGCGGCGAGCTGGCCTTTGGCACGGTCGACAGCTGGCTCATCTGGCAGCTGACCGGCGGGCGCCGCCACGTGACGGACGTGAGCAACGCCAGCCGCACCATGCTGTTCAACGTGCGCAGCAACCAGTGGGACGACGAGCTGCTGGCGCTCCTGAATATCCCGCGCTCGCTGCTGCCCGAGGTGCTGCCGTCCAGCGGCGACTTCGGCGCCAGCGACGCTGGGCTGCTAGGCGCCGCCATACCGATTGGCGGCGTGGCCGGCGACCAGCAAAGCGCGCTGTTCGGCCAGGCCTGCTTCAAGGCCGGCATGGCCAAGAACACCTACGGCACCGGCTGCTTCATGCTGATGCACACCGGCGCCAACTTCCAGACCAGCCGCAACGGCCTGCTCACCACCAGCGCGGCGCAGCCCAGCAGCGCCACGCAGTACGCGCTGGAGGGCAGCGTCTTCGTCGGCGGCGCCGTGGTGCAGTGGCTGCGCGACGGCTTGCAAGCGATTCGCGCCAGCAGCGAAGTGCAGGCGCTGGCCGAGAGCGTGCCCGACTCGGGCGGCGTGATGCTGGTGCCGGCCTTCACCGGCCTGGGCGCGCCCTACTGGAACCCGGACGCGCGCGGCACCATCACCGGCCTGACGCGCGGCAGCACGCTGGCGCACATCGCGCGCGCCGCGCTCGAATCGATTGCCTACCAAAGCGCCGCGCTGCTGTCGGCCATGAGCCGCGACGCCGTGGCCAACGGCGGCGCCCCGGTGAGCGAACTGCGCGTGGACGGCGGCGCCTGCGTCAACGACCTGCTGATGCAGTTCCAGGCCGACCTGCTGGGCATTCCCGTGGTGCGCCCGGCCGTGGTCGAGACCACCGCCCTGGGCGCGGCCTACCTGGCGGGCCTGGCCAGCGGCGTGTACGCCGGTCAGGACGAGCTGACCGCCCTGTGGCAGGCCGAGCGCCGCTTCATGCCCACGCTGGCGCGCGAACAGGCCCAGGCGCTGATGGCGCGCTGGGAGCATGCCGTGGCCCAGGCCGTGCTGCCAGCCTGAGGGCGAGATAAAAAACATAGCTGCTCCCGCTTGGTGGACCTTGATTTCAGGCAAAAACAGCCTGTAACTGAATACTGGCAAGCGCAAACAGCTATTGTTTTTGGGACAGGACACCAGTGCACAATGGCGCCCCACGCCCTTTCTGCACGCCCATCCCATGAGCCACAGCCACCAGCCCCTTCCCCCCATCGCCTTCATCGGCGGCGGCAACATGGCCAGCGCCATCATCGGCGGCCTGATCCAGCAAGGCCTGCCCGCCAGCCAAATCGAGGTCGTCGAGCCCTTCGAGCCGGCGCGCGCCGCGCTGCTGCAAGGTTTCGGCGTCAGCGCCCAGCCCACGCCCACGGCGGCGCTGGCGCGTGCTGCCCTGGTGGTTTGGGCCGTCAAGCCGCAGACCTTCAAGGATGCCGCGCAGCAGGCGGCGGCGCACACCCAGGGCGCGCTGCACCTGAGCGTGGCCGCCGGCATACGCTCGGGCAGCATTGCGCAGTGGCTGGGTAGCGATCGCATCGTGCGCGCCATGCCCAACACGCCGGCGCTGATCGCCCAGGGCATGACCGGCCTGTATGCACGCGCCGCCGTCACTGCGGATGAGCGCACGCTGGTCGAGCAGGTGGTGGCCACCACCGGCGCCTGGCTGTGGCTGGAGCAGGAGTCGCTGCTGGACGCCGTCACCGCCCTGTCGGGATCGGGCCCGGCCTACGTGTTCTACTTTCTGGAGGCCATGACCGATGCCGGCGAAGACATGGGCCTGACGCGCGAGCAGGCGCACCAGCTGGCCGTCGCCACGTTCGCCGGCGCCTCCGAGCTGGCGCGCCGCTCGGACGAACCGCCGGCCGTGCTGCGCCAGCGCGTGACCAGCAAGGGCGGCACCACGCATGCGGCCATAGAGTCCATGGAAGCCGACGACATGGCCCAGCGCTTCATGCGTGCGCTCGACGCGGCCGAGCACCGGGCGCGCGAGCTGGGCGACGAGTTCGGCGCCACCAACTGAAACACATAGCCATCGCCGCGCCACGCCGCCCGCAGGTACAGCCCATGCCCCATCTCACCCGTCCCTGGTTCCGCCTGTCCCTGCTGGGCGCCTGCCTGGCCCTGTCGTCCTGCGGCGGTGGCGGCTAGGAAACTCCGCCCACGACGCCCGCACCGCAGCCCCAGCCACAACCGCCGCAAAGCCAGGCCCCATTCACCCCCGGCCCCGGCGACCTGCCGCAGGCCCAGGGACTCTATCCGTATGCGGCGCCCCAGCTGCTGACGCTGGACCTGCGCTACCAGAGCACCCCCGTCTCCGGCGCTGGCCTGTATTTGGTGGACAAGAACACCTGCGCGCAGCTGGCCAGCCCGCCACCGAGCTACCCCGGCGGCATGGTCACGCTGGACACGGTGAACCTGGACGAGAACAAGGCCGACGACTGCGAGCCCGAAATCAAGGTGCTGGCCACAAGCGGCGATGGCCTGCTCAAGGGCGCCGCCGCCAAGATGCGCCTGCGCGGCAGCAGCACGCGCCTGGCCACGCTCAAGTCCTACCGCGTCAAGTTCGACAAGGGTGCGGACTGGCAGGGCGAGGACACGCTGAACCTGAACAAGCACCCCTACGACCTGACCCGCGTGCGCAACAAGCTGGCCTTCGACCTGATGCGCCAGGTGCCCTACCACCAAAGCCTGCGCACGCAGTTCGTCGAGATCCGCTACGACGCGGGCGCGGGCGCCGGTGCGCAAACCATGGGCCTGTTCACGCATATCGAGAAACTGGGCGGCAAGAGCTACCTGGAGCGCCGCGGCTGGGTCGCCGGCTCCAACGTCTACAAGGTCGCCGCGTTCAACTTCAACCCGGACGCGCGATTGCAGACGCTGGCCGACGGCAAGGCCGGGCCGGGCTTTGAAGAACTGCTGGAGATCGAGAACGATTCCGGCAACCATGGCGCCATCGTGCAGACGGTGAAGGCGCTGGCCGACGATGGCACGCCGTTTGCGACCAGCTTCAACCGCCACTTCGACCGCAACAACTACCTGGCCTGGCTGGCCAGCGCCATCCTGCTGGGCAACTGGGACACGGTGAACCAGAACTTCGGCCTGTACCAGCCGCTGGGCGGCGACAGGTTCTACTTTCTTCCCTGGGACTACGACGGCGCCCTGGGCTACCCGCAGCAGCCCGGCGCGGCGCTGTACCCGCAGTGGAACCGGGGCATCAGCGCCTGGTGGGACAGCAGCCTGCACCGGCGCTTTCTCACCGAGCCTGGCAACCTGGCGCTGCTGCAGGCGGCGGTGCAAGAAATCCGCAGCAAGCACCTGACCGATGCCGCCGTCAAGCAGCTGCTGGACGGCTACCGTCCCATCGTCGAGCCCATCCTGGCGCGCGCGCCCGATGTCGGCAGCCTGGACGCCAAGGGATCGGGCACGCCCATGCAGCAATGGGCCGCCGAATACCAGCGCCTGCAAACGGTGATCGGCCAGAACCACGGCTTCTTCCTGCAAAGCCTGCAGCGCCCCATGCCCTACTGGCTGGCGGCCAGCGACAAGGCTGGCCTGGAGCTGGACTGGGGCTGGCCCGCGCCCTTCCACCCCCAGGGCAAGCCCATCAGCTACCAGGTGCAGGTGGCGCGCCCCGTGGCCGGCCAGCCGGCCTTTGCCGACGGCACCCTGGTGCTGCAACCCGCGCCGGTCTCGGGCCGCACGCTGCTGAACCTGGGGGCGCTGCCCGCCGGGCAATACCTGGTGCGTGTGACCGCCAGCGACGCCGACGGCAACCGCAGCAACGCCTTTGACAGCACCAGCTTCGACGGCCAGGCCGTGGACGGCGCCATCTGCCTGAACATGCCCGGCGCCACGCCCTGCTGAACGCCTTCAGCGCAGCGCGAACCCCAGGGCCACGCCGGCAAAGATGGCCGCGCCAATCCAGTGGCTCTTGCTGAAGGCGACAAAGCAGCCCGCGCGCGTGCGCGTGCGGATCAGCCGGTAATGCCACAGCACCTGGGCCGCCGCCAGGCCCAGGCCCAGCGACAGCGGCCAGCCCAGCCCATAGGGCGCCAGCACCGCCGCCGTCAGCGCCAGGCAGGCCACGAAGAACAGCATGATGGCGGCCACATCAAAGCGCCCCAGCGTGATGGCCGAGGTCTTCATGCCGATCAGCAGGTCGTCGTCACGGTCCACCATGGCGTACTCGGTGTCGTAGGCCAGCACCAGGAACATGTTGGCTAGCCACAGCACCCAGGCCTGGCCCGGCACGCCGCCCGTCACCGCGGCAAAGGCGATCACGATGCCAAAGTTGAAGGCAATGCCCAGAAACGCCTGCGGCATGGCAAAGAAGCGCTTGGTGAACGGATACAGGATGGTGAAGACCACCGCCGGCACCGACCAGGCCACGGCCTGCCAGCGCGTGGTCAGCACCAGGGCCAGGGCCACCAGCGCCAGCGCCGCGCCCAGCAGGGCCGCCTCGGTCACGCTGACCAGGCCGCTGGTGATGGGGCGCGCCTGCGTGCGCTTCACATGGCGGTCAAAGCCGCGGTCGGCAATGTCGTTGATGCAGCAGCCGGCGCTGCGCATGAGCACCGTGCCGGCGACGAACACGGTCAGCAGATGCCAGCCCGGAAAGCCCCCCGCCGCCACCCACAGCGCCACCAGCGTGGGCCAGACGAGCACCAGCCAGCCGGCGGGGCGGTTGAAGCGGATCAGATCCAGGTAGAGCGAGAGCCTGGAGCGCGGCGGCGTGGCGGTCATGAACGGAGTCTTCAAATAAAAAAGGGCCGAAGCCCTTGTGTACAAAGCGTAAAACGCTATTAATCTTCTAGCAAAGAGCGCAGCATCCAGGCCGTCTGCTCATGCACCGTCATGCGCTGGGTGAGCAGGTCGGCGGTGGGCTCGTCGCAGGCCTTGTCGGCCAGGGGAAAGAGCTCGCGCGCGGTGCGTGCCACGGCCTCGTGGCCCAGCACCAGGATGCGCACCATCTCCAGCGCCTTGGGCGGATCGGCGGGTACGTCGTCCAGCGACGACAGCTTGCCAAACGCCGCGTACGAGCCCGGCGCCACATGGCCCAGCGCGCGTATGCGCTCGGCGATCGGGTCAACGGCATTCCACAGCTCGGTGTACTGCTCCATGAACATGGTGTGCAGCGTGTTGAACATGGTGCCGGTCACGTTCCAGTGGAAGTTGTGCGTGGTCAGGTACAGCGTGTAGGTGTCGGCCAGCAGGCGCGACAGGCCCTGGGCAATGGCGGCTCTGTCCTTGTCGCTGATGCCGATGCGGATGCCCGGGGCGGCAATGCCCTGGGCGGAAGCGGGCGTCTTCACGGTCTTGCTGGTTTTTGCGGCTTTGGCCATGGTGCTTTCTCCTTCGGTTGACTTGATAAAGACTGTAGCGCAGCAGGGCTGCCTCGCCATGACTTGTGGCAATTGCGGGCATAGCCAACGCGGCCCGCTTCAGCTCAGGCGCTTGACCCCCGGCAGCTCGCAGGCGTAGATGGCGTTGCGCAGCGCGGCGATGGCCTCGTAGCGCGTGAAGCTGCGGCGCCAGGCCAGCACCACGCGGCGCATGGGCGGGGCGCTGCCGTCGCTCTCCTTGATGGGCAGGTAGCGGATATGCGCGTCGTCGCTCTTGCGCCGGCGCACGCCGGTGTGCAGCGCGTCGCGCGGCACCGACAGGCGCGGCACCAGGGTCACGCCCATGCCGGCCGAGACCATGTGCTTGATGGTCTCCAGCGAGCTGCCCTCGAAGGTGCGGCGTATGCCCTCGGCATTGCTGGCAAAGCGCGCGAACTCGGGGCAGACCTCCAGCACATGGTCGCGAAAGCAGTGGCCCGCGCCCAGCAGCAACATGGTCTCGTTCTTCAGCTCCAGGGCCGACACGTTCTTGCGCTCGGCCAGCGGGTGGCTGGATGGCACGGCCGCCAGAAAGGGCTCGTCGTACAGCGGCGCGATGGCCAGGCCCGTGTCGGGAAAGGGCTCGGCCAGGATGGCGCAGTCGATCTCGCCGGTGCGCAGCATCTCCAATAGCTTGACGGTGAAGTTCTCCTGCAGCATCAGCGGCATCTGCGGCGTGAGCGCGATCGCGTGGCGCACCAGGTCGGGCAGCAGGTAGGGGCCTATGGTGTAAATCACGCCCAGGGTCAGCGCGCCGGCCAGCGGGTCCTTGCCGCGCTTGGCGATCTCCTTGATCTCGGCCGCCTGCTCCAGCACGCTTTGCGCCTGGCGCACGATCTCCTCGCCCAGCGGCGTGACCGAGACATCGCCCGCGCTGCGCTCGAACAGCTTGACCTCCAGCTCGTCCTCGAGCTTTTTCACCGCCACCGACAGCGTGGGCTGCGAGACATAGCAGGCCTCGGCCGCGCGGCCAAAATGCTTTTCACGGGCGACGGCGACGATGTATTTGAGTTCGGTAAGAGTCATCTCGTGGCAATAGCGAAAGACTAAAACGCGACATTGTGCAATGCGCGGCCGCGGCGCGGTTGCCGCGCGCCGGCTCACGCCTTCAGATAGTCGGACTTTGTGCCCAGCCAGCGCTGTATGTGCTGCTCGGCCAGCAGCGGGTGCTGGTCCAGCATCTGCGGCGCGGCCTCGCGCGCCCAGTCCAGCAGTGCGCCATCGGTGGCCAGGTCGGCAAAGCGCAACAGCGCGTCGCCAGACTGGCGCGCGCCCAAAAATTCACCCGGGCCGCGTATCTCCAGGTCGCGCCGCGCGATCTCGAAGCCGTCTGTCGTCTCCGCCATGGCTTTCAGGCGGCCCTTCGCCGTCTCGCCCAGGCGGCCGCTGTCGCCCGTGGAGTACAGCAGCACGCAGGCCGAGGCCGCAGCCCCCCGCCCCACGCGCCCGCGCAGCTGGTGCAGCTGCGACAGGCCGAAGCGCTCGGCATGCTCGATCACCATCAGGCTGGCGTTGGGCACGTCCACGCCGACCTCGATGACGGTGGTGGAGACCAGCACGCCCATGGTGCCGCTCTTGAATGCCTCCATCACCGCCTTTTTCTCGGCGGATGGCATGCGCGAATGCAGCAGGCCCACGGTGACGCCAGGAAGGGCCTCGCTCAACGCCACATGGGTGGCCGTGGCGTTGGACAGATCCAGCGCCTCGCTCTCCTCGATCAAGGGGCAGACCCAGTACACCTGCCGCCCCGCCGCCACCTGCGCGGCGATGCGCTCGACCACCTGATCCTTGCGGCTGTCGGCGATCAGCTTGGTGACCACTGGCGTGCGCCCGGGCGGCAGCTCGTCTATGGTGGAGACGTCCAGATCCGCGTAGTAGCTCATGGCCAGGGTGCGCGGTATGGGCGTGGCACTCATCATCAGCAGGTGCGGCTCCAAGCCATGGCGAGCCAACTTCTGCCGCAGCGCCAGGCGCTGGGCCACACCAAAGCGGTGCTGCTCGTCGATCACCGCCAGGGCCAGGTTCTTGAACTGCACCTGCTCCTGGATGACCGCATGCGTGCCCACCACCAGGGCCGCCGCGCCGCTGGCGATGCGCTCCAGCATGGCGGCGCGCTCCTTCTTCTTCTGCCCGCCAACCAGCCAGGCCACCTGCTGGCCGCGCTCGGCCAGGAGCGGCTCCAGCCAGCCAATGAGCTTGGTGAAATGCTGCTCGGCCAGGATCTCGGTGGGCGCCATCAGCGCACATTGCCAGCCGGCATCCATGCAGACGCAGGCGGCGAGCGCCGCGACCACGGTCTTGCCCGAGCCCACATCGCCCTGCAGCAGGCGGTGCATGGGCACGGGCCTGGCCAGGTCATGCGCGATTTCTTCGCCCACGCGGCGCTGGGCCGCGGTCAGCGCAAAGGGCAGCGCTGCCAGCAGGCACTCGTGCAGGGCCGGTGCGCCCGCCGCCTGCGCCGGGCGCAGCTCGGGCGCGCGCAGCAAGGCGCGCTCGCGCTTGGCCGTCAGTTGCGACAGCTGCTGCGCCAGCAGCTCCTCGGCCTTCAGGCGCTGCCAGGCCGGGTGGCTGTGATCCTGCAACGTGGCCAGCGCCACGTCGGGTGATGGGTGATGCAAAAATAATAGCGATTCGCGCAGATTCCACGGTCTTTGTAGCCCGTTTTCCCTATCAAACCGCGCCACGGGCGGCTGCAGTCCTGGCGGCAGGGTCTCGGGCAGCTCCACGCGCGCCATGGCGCTCGCCACGGCGCGGCGCAGATAGGCCTGGGGCAGCTGGGCCACGGTGGGATAGATGGGGGTCAATGCCTGGGGCAGCTCGCCTTCGGCCTTGCGAAAGGCCGGGTGCAGCATCTGCCGGCCCCAGAAGCCGCCCCTGACCTCGCCGCGCACGCGCAGCCGCGCACCCACGGCCATGGTCTTCTGGTGCGATGGGTAGAAGCTGAAGAAGCGCAGCTCGCAGCTGCCGGTGCCATCCTCCACCGTCACCACCAGCTGGCGGCGCGGGTGCAGCTGCACCTCGCTGGCGGTCACCGTGGCCTCGATCTGCACCATGTCGCCCTCGCGTGTGTTCCGCAAAGGGGTGATGCGCGTTTCGTCCTCGTAGCGCAGCGGCAGGTGCAGGGCCAGGTCGATGGGGCGCGTCAGGCCCAGCTTGACCAGGGCCTTTTGCGCGGGGCTTTGATCAACCATTGTCAAAGCCGCGCCGGCGTCCGGGCAAGGGGTTTCAGCGTGGTTTTGAAACAATTAAAATAGGAAGTTACTTTCGTCATCCTGATCAGTTTTCATGCTCAAACGCATCCATGTGCAGCAGCTCAGCCTGGGAATGTACCTGCACGAACTTTGCGGCTCGTGGATGGAGCATCCGTTCTGGCGCACGCGTTTTCTGCTCGAAGACCCGCAGGATCTGCTGCGCATACGCGAAACCAGCATCCAGGAGGTGTTGATCGACATCTCCAAGGGACTGGATCTGGCCAACGCAGCCACAGCACAGGCCGAAGGCGAGGTGAGTGAAGCCCCCCAGGCGTCGCCGGTGCAGGCAGAGCCGGTACAGGCAGAGCCGCCGTCGGCCGCCACACCCATGGCGCAGGAGCTGCAGCGCGCCGCCAGCATTTGCGCCAACGCCAAGCAGGCCGTGATCAGCATGTTCAGCGAGGCGCGCATGGGCCGTGCGGTGGACGCCAGCAGCGCCCCGGGCCTGGTCAGCGAGATAGCGGACTCGGTGACGCGAAACCCCAGCGCCCTGATCAGCCTGGCGCGCATCAAGACCGCCGACGAATACACCTTCATGCACTCGGTGGCCGTGTGCGCGCTGATGGTGGGCCTGGCGCGGCAGATGGGCCTGAACGACGAGGCCACGCAGCAGGCGGGCCTGGCCGGCCTGCTGCACGACCTGGGCAAGGCCCATATTCCGCTGGAAATTCTCAACAAGCCGGGCAAGCTCAGCGACGCCGAGTTCGCCCTGATGCGCGGCCACCCCGGTGCCGGCCACGCCCTGCTGCAGGGCCAGGGTCTGCCCGCGCCGGTGCTGGACGCCTGCCTGCACCACCACGAGAAGATCGACGGCACGGGCTATCCGCACCGCCTGCCGGCCGAGCAGATTACCACCCTGGCGCGCATGGCGGCGATCTGCGATGTGTACGACGCCATCACCTCGGACCGCCCCTACAAGGCCGGCTGGGACCCGGCCGAATCGCTGCGCCGCATGGCCGAGTGGACGCGCGACCATCTGGACCAGCGCCTGTACCAGGCCTTCGTGAAAAGCCTGGGCATCTACCCCGTGGGCTCGCTGGTGCGCCTGACATCGGGGCGCCTGGGCGTGGTCACCGAGCAGTCGCCCGGCACGCTGCTCACGCCGCGCGTGAAGGTTTCTATTCCACCAAGTCGGACATGCGCATACCGCCCGAGCTGATCGACCTGTCCGCGCCCGGCTGCCGCGAGCAGATCGCCGGGCGCGAAGACCCGGCGCGCTGGCAGTTCCCGGATCTGAACGAACTGTGGTCCGGGCTGCCGCACCAGCCCTGGTGAGCGCCGGCGACGGCAAAAAAACCACCGCCGTTCTGATCCAGCCATAGCGGCCTGCGAGGGGCAAGCTATGGCATCAGGAGCGCGCCGCGCTCGCCACTGCAACGATTTCTATCGAATGCCCGAGAAGTAGCGGTTCAGGCAATATTTCATTAAAACCGCCACGCAGCAAGCGCGAATAGCTATATTTTCGAGAGCATTCCAGCGGCATCCCCACCCTCCGCATGCGCCACGCAACGGTTGCGCCCCTGGTGCTTGGCCTGGTAGAGCGCGGCGTCGGCGTGGGCGATCAACGCCGCCGAGCCGCTGGCGCCGTCCGCACCCGCATGGGGCACCTGGCTGCACACGCCGGCGCTGATGGTCACGCAGGGCCCGACCGGCGAGTCGGCATGCGGCAGGGCCAGCGCCTGCACGGCCTGCACCATGCGCTGCGCCAGGGCCGTGGCGCCGGCCATGCCGGTATCGGGCAACACCACCACCAGCTCCTCGCCGCCGTAGCGCGCCACCAGGTCGGCGTCGCGGCGCAGGCAGCCGGCCACGGCGCGCGCCACGGCCTGCAGGCAGGTGTCGCCCTGCTGGTGGCCGTAGCGGTCGTTGTAGCGCTTGAAACAGTCCACGTCGATCATCACCAGGCCCAGTGGCCGCTGGGTGCGGCGCGCCAGGGTGCAGGCCTGCTCCAGCCATTCGTTGAAATGCGCGCGGTTGGCGATGTCCAGCAGCGCATCGGTGCGCGAGAGCAGGCGCAGGCGCTCGTTGGCCAGCTCCAGCTCGCGCGTGCGCTGGGTCACGCGCTCCTCCAGATCCTGGTTGGCGCTGGCCAGCTGGGTGTTCTGCACCGACAGCGCCGAATACAGCCGGTTGATCATCTTCAGCAGCGTCTGCATGCCGTCGTCATGCCTTGCGCGCTGGCGCTCGCGCTCGAAGGCCTCGGCCGCGTCCAGCCCCTGGCGCCGGGACGCGATCTGCCGCGCCATCGACCGGTCTATGCCCAGGATATGCAGACCCAGCCACGCGGTCAGAAAGTCGACCAGCATGGCGCCCAAATCGGCCTGCGTGCCGCGCCGCGCCCACATCACGCGTATCTGCTGCACGAACTGCTGGTGCAGCCGGCAATGCGCCTGGACATGGCGCGCGTCCAGGCCGCTTTGCGCCATCAGCTGCTCCTCTTCGCGGAAGTGGTACTCGGCATAGGCCAGCAGGCGGGCGTAGATATCGGCCAGCAGCGCCTGGCGGTCGCCGGCCGGCGAGAACAGCGCCTGGTTCAGCTCGTTGAACAGATCCACCAACGCATGGTGCTGCGCATCCACCACATCCAGGCCGGTGACAAAGCCATCATCCCAAATGAAAGAGGTATCCATACGCCGTCGAACGATTGCTTGACAAAAGACAAAGTCTATGGGATTTGGAGTGCGATAGCTTGACCTTTCTCAAGTGCCCACGCCGCCACGGGGCCGCGCCGCAGTTGCGACAATCGCCCCCTGCGCCTGCCGCCATGGCCGGCCGCCTTTGTCAAGAATCCGCATGCCTCCCAGCCCCCGCATCCATACCCTCAGCGACTTCGACTTCGAGCTGCCCGAGCTGCTCATCGCCCAGCACCCCGCCCCCGAGAGGAGCAGCTCGCGCCTGCTCGACGGGCGCCAGAGTCCGCCCACCGACCGCATCTTCCGCGAGCTGCCCGGTCTGCTGCAGCCGGGCGACCTGGTGGTGTTCAACGACACCAAGGTGGTCAAGGCGCGCGTCTTTGGCGAGAAGGCCAGCGGCGGCCAGCTGGAGCTCTTGATCGAGCGCGTGCTGACGGGCAACGAAGTCGTGGCGCACATGAAGGTCAGCAAAAAGCCCCTGCCCGGCGCCACCATCCACATGGCCGGCGGGCGCCGCGCGGGCGGCTTCGACGCCACCCTGCTCGCGCGCTGGCCCGACGAGAACGGCCCGCTGTTTCACTTCGCCCTGCATGGCCCGGCCGGCGAGAGCGCCTGGGAGCTGATGGAGCGCCACGGCCACCTGCCGCTGCCGCCCTACATAGAGCGCCAGCAAAACGCCGCCCACGACCCGGACGCGGCCGAGGACGCCGAGCGCTACCAGACCGTGTTCGCCCGCGCCCCCGGCGCCGTGGCCGCGCCCACGGCGGCGCTGCATTTCGACGCCGCCGTGCTGGCGCAGCTGCAGCAGCGCGGCGTGGAGACCGCCAACGTCACCCTGCATGTGGGCGCCGGCACCTTCCAGCCGGTGAAGACCGAGAACCTGGCCGAACATCAGATGCACAGCGAGTGGTATGAGATCCCGCTGGCCACGCTGGCCGCCCTGGAGCGCTGCCGCCAGCGCGGCGGGCGGGTGCTGGCCGTGGGCACGACCACCGTGCGCACGCTCGAGTCCTGGGCGCAGAGCGGCCAGGCCCGGGGCGACACGCGCATCTTCATCACGCCGGGCTTTGCATTCCAGGTGGTGGACCTGCTGCTGACCAACTTCCACCTGCCCAAGAGCACGCTGATGATGCTGGTCAGCGCCTTCGCCGGCTACGAGCACATCATGCTGCTGTATCGCCACGCCATCGCCCAGCGCTACCGTTTCTTCAGCTACGGCGACGCCATGCTGCTGCAGCGTAGGGAGAGGACAACCCCCTGAGCGGCTTCGCCGCTTCCCCCTTCTCTCGAATGGCGGCGCCATTCGGGAAGGGGGACGACGCCAGCGCGGCGGGGCGGCCCTTGCGCGGCGTCTGCTGGCCTGGGGTGTGCCAGTTTCATGCGCCGCGCCCCTTCTTCACCCCAAAAAAGCGGTTGCTCACTACGCCGGCGCATTCGGCCGGCTGTTGACGTGGCCCTGGCGCGCGCCTACCGTATGCGCCATGGCCGCCCAACCGTCCACCCGCTCGGCGCAGCAGCAATTGCAGCGCGATGAACGCGCGGCGGTTCTGCGCCGGCGCCGCCATGCCGGCCTGGGCAACGCCCAGGCGCGCCAGCTGCCCACGGTGGGGCTGGCGCTGTCGGGCGGCGGCGTGCGCAGCGCCACCTTTGGCCTGGGCCTGTTGCGTGGCCTCGCGGCCCAGGGGCTGTTCAGGCGCGTGGACTACCTGTCCACCATCTCCGGCGGCGGCTACGTGGGCGCCATGCTGGGGCGACTGATCAGCGCGCTGGGCCTGGCGCAGGCGCAGCAGATGCTGGCCGCGGGCCACTCCGACATGCTCGGCTGGCTGCGCAGCAACGGCCGCTACCTCACGCCCGCCGGCTCGCGCGACGTGGGCATTCTCATCGTCACCTATCTGCGCGCCTTTCTGGCGGTGCATATCGAGGCCTTCTTCGCGCTGGTGCCGGTGGCGCTGGCGCTGACCCTGCCGCATCTACTGCAGCACAGCCTGGGCTGGCTGCAGACCACGGCCTGGCAGGGCTGGGCCTCGCCCTGGTTTGCCCTGGCTCTGCTGTGGGCCGCGGCCCTGCTGCCCGGCCTGCTGGTGGGCTACTGGGCGGCGCCCGAGACGCGCAGCCCGGATCCCGCCGGGCGCCGCCTCTACCCCGGCGACGCTTTTTTGCTGGCGGGGCTGATCCTGGTGGCCCTGGCGCTCACGCTGCGCCCGGGCCGGCTGCCACTGCTGCAGGCCTGGCGCCAGGCCGAGCTGGTGCTGCCCCTGCTGGTGCTGGCGCTGTGGTCGGCCGCGCTGGGCCATGCCAGCGCCATGGCCCGCCTGGCGCTGGCCCGCGAGCCGCGCCTGCTGGCCGTGGCGCGGCTGCGCAACCAGCTGACCCGGTGGCTGCGCGGTGCCCTGCTGGCCTGTCTGCTGCTGGCCGGCGCCGGCGCGCTGGACTGGGCCAGCTGGTGGCTGCTGCTGATGCTCTCCAGCAGCCAGCCGTCGGGCTGGGTCTGGGGCGGCGTGGGCGCGGGCGGCGCCCTGCTGTTCGTGCTGCGCGGGCTGGCGCCGGTCTTGCAACAGCTGGCGGCCCAGGCCGAGGCGCGCCACACCATGGCGCTGGGCCCGCTGCTGCTGAACGTTGCCGGCCACCTGGGGGCCCTGGTGCTGCTGCTGGCCTGGCTGCTGGCCGTGCAGTGGTGGGTGTTTGCCGAGGCCCCGCTGGCGCTGCTGCGCGGCTTTCCGGCCTGGATGCGCTGGGCCATGCTGGCGCTGGCGGCCCTGGGGTGGTGGCTGACCACGGCGCGGCTGGCGCAGGCGGCGAATGCCTCCTCGCTGTCGGGCTTCTACCAGGCGCGCCTGGTGCGCGCCTGGCTGGCGGTGGGCAACCGGCGGCGCGGCATCTGCACGCCCTTCACGCCGGCCGATGCCCGCCTGCGCAGCGTGACCGAGGTGGCCGCAGGCGACGACGTGGATCTGACCTGCCACCACCCCGAGGCCGACGGCGGCCCGCTGCACCTGATAGGCGCCTGCCTGAACCAGACGCGTGACGACGCCTCGGGCCTGTTCAACGCCGACCGCAAGGGGCGGCTGGTGATCGCCTCGGCGCGCGCGCTGGAGGTCGGCACGCAAGAGGTGCTGCGCTGGGACGACGGCGCCGCCACGGCCAGCGCCGGCCGCGCCGCCGGCACGCTGGGCGGCTGGGTGGCCGTCTCGGGCGCGGCGGCGGCGCCGGGCGCGGGCGCCTACACCTCGCGCGGCTGGGCGCTGGTGATGTTTCTGCTCGGCATACGCCTGGGCCACTGGATAGAGTCGCCCCTGCCCCAGGCGCTGACACCGCTGAAGACCTGGTTGTGGCGGCGCGGGCCCAAGCCGCTGATGCTCTGGAGCGAGGCGCGCGCCCGGTTCTTCGGGCCGGCGCGGCCCTGGTGGTATCTGTCGGACGGCGGGCATTTCGACAACACCGGTGTGTACGCGCTGATCAAGCGCGAGTGCGACTTCATCATCCTGTCGGATGCCAGCGCCGACCCCGAGTACCGCTTTGCCGACATCGAGAACCTGGTGCGCAAGGCGCGCATCGACCTGGACGCCGAGATCGAGTTCTACAGCCGCCAGGAGGCCGCGCGCCTGCTCAGCCTGCCCGGCGACAACCTGACCGTGCTCTCGCCCGACGAGCTGGCCGACAACAGCACGCGCCGCGGCGTGCTGCTGGCGCGCATACGCTACCGCCACAGCGACCCGGCGCGCGGCGAGCGCGAGGGCACGCTGCTGGTCGTCAAGCCCAACCTGCATGTCGGCCTGGATCTGGACCTGCTGTCCTACGCCCAGCGCCACCCCAGCTTTCCGCACGAGTCCACGGGCGACCAGTTCTTCGACGAGGCGCAGTGGGAGAGCTACCAACGCCTGGGCCAGGACCTGGGCCAGGCCGTGTACGACCGCTGGCTGGCCCAGCTGCCCGGCTGGGACAGGGTGCAGCTGCACAAGCTGGCCCTGCCCGAGCGCCTGCAGCAGCCGCGCGAGACCCAGGCACCGCCGGCGCCGGACGCCCAGGCGCGCCTGCCGCGCTGGCGCCGCAGCGTGCGTGCGGCGGCCATAGGCACATCGGTCGGCGTGGGCGTGACCGGCACGCTGCTGCTGTCGCTGTGGCAGCTGCAGGAGCAGCTCAACCGCAGCACCGACGCACGCCAGGCCGAGATCAGCAAGCTGCTGGACGACTCCTCGCGCGAGCTGCTCGAAGTCTCCGGCAGCTGCAGGCGCGTGGGCGCGCACACCCTGGGCCATGTGGAGCAGCTGCGCGCCCTGGACGGCAGCGAGGCCCTGAGCCCGGCCGAGCAGATCACCGTGAAGCGGCTGCTCGACCGCCTGAACGAACAATGCACGGGCAACGCCCAGGCCATTGCCGCCTGCGCCGAGACCGAACGCCAGCACCAGAGGGATTTGTGCGAGGTCGCGCAAAAGAAAATCGGCAGCGGCAGTGCGCTGAACTACTGGCAGCCCCTGCCCCGCCCGCCCGACGCCATCCACAACCTGGCGCAGGCATGGGCGCTGCTGCGCGGCCGCGAACAGTCCGCCAGCGTGGCCGCCGCCCCAGCCGCGTCCGTGTCCACGCCCGCGCCGGCGCCCACGGCGACCAGCACCGAGGCGCCCGCCGCCGGCGCCATGCCCGAACTGATCACCGCCATCAGCGCCGCCGAGGCGGCGGGCCTGCGCGACGACTGCCCGGCCGGCACCCTGCTGTACACGCAGATCTACGACGAAGCGACGCGCGAGCGTGCCGAGCAGCTGCGCCAGCGCCTGCAGCAGGCCGGTGCCGGCGCGCTGCGCATCCCGCGCATAGAAAACGTGGCGCGCACCGCCACCATGCGCCAGCAGCGCCCACCCGTGCCCTGGCGGCAGCCCACCTTCATCGTCCACGAGGCCTCGCTGCGCCCCTGCGCCGACGCGCTGGCGCAGTTGGTGCAGCCGCGCTGGTCGCCGTCCAGCCGGCAAAAGGTCTGGGTCACCGGCTTGCCGACCGGGCTCAAGGGCCAGCCGGGCACGCTGGAGCTGTGGCTGCCCCCGCCGGAGCCGGAGCGCACCGGTGCGCGTTGAGCCTCAAGAACACAGGTTGGAAACGAGCCTCGGATGCACCGCCCTGGCCCCCCCTTTCGGCTTGTTTCCGATAGCACGCAACGCTTATCTGGCGCCGGTTTTTGACTCCCTCGCCCCCTTGGGGGAGAGGGTCGGGGTGAGGGGGTGATGAAGCGCCGCACCCCTTCTTGGCGCCCTCTCCCCCGCCCTCTCCCGCGCGCACGGGAGAGGGAGAAACAGCCACAAAGCGGTGCTGGTATTGCGTGACACGCTATAAAAAATAGGAGTGCACAATCACGCAAAAACGATAGCTGCTTGCGCTTGATTGGTAAGCGATTGAGCCCGTTTTTGCTCAGAACGCCACCGCGCAACCATCCTTGCGCGAATCCGAGCCGGCGATGTAGACATCGCCCTGGCGCAGCACCAGCTGCGCGCCGCCGAAGGCGAACACGCCATTGCCCGCCTCGACCGTCACCTCATGGCCCAGCGCGCGCAGCCCGGCCACCACGGCGGCGTCGAAATGCGGCTCCACGGCCACGCCCTTGCCCCCGGTCACGCGCCAGCGCGGCGCGTCGGCGGCGGCCTGGGGGTTCTGGCCATAGCGCAGCACGCGCAGCGCCATCTGCACATGGCCCTGGCTCTGCATGGGCCCGCCCATGACGCCAAAGGCCATTTGCGGCCTGCCGTCGGCGTGCATGGCAAAGGCCGGGATGATGGTGTGCGAGGGCCGCTTGCCCGGCCCCACCTGGTTGGCATGGCCCGGCACCAGGTTGAAACCATGACCGCGGTTTTGCAGGCTGATGCCCGTGCCCGGCACCACCACGCCCGAGCCAAAACCCATGTAGTTGGACTGGATGAACGAGACCATCATGCCGGAGGCGTCGGCCGCCGCCAGGTACACCGTGCCGCCGGGGCGCGGCGCGCCATAGCTCGGGGCGCCGGCGCGCGCCGGGTCGATCAGCGCGGCGCGCTGGCGCAGGTAGTCGGCATGCAGCAGCTCGGCTGGCGCGACCTGCATGTGATCCATGTCGGCGTTGTACTGGTGCAGGTCGGCCAGGGCCAGTTTCATGGCCTCGATGCTGGCGTGCACCGTCCGTACATCGTCCACCGGGTGGGCGCCCACGCCATGTTCATCGAGCATGCCCAGCGCCATCAGCGCGGCGATGCCCTGGCCATTCGGCGGAATCTCGTGGATCACCGAATCGCCAAAGCGCTGGCTCACCGTGCCCACCCAATCGGGCTGGTGCGCGGCCAGGTCTTCGACGGTCATCACGCCGCCATGGGCCTGGGCGTGCGCGGCCATCTTCTCGGCCAGCTCGCCGCGGTAGAAGGCCTCGCCCTCGGTCGCGGCGATCAGCTCCAGCGTGCGTGCATGGGCCTCGCTGCGGAAGATCTCGCCGGCGCGCAGCGGCCGGCCGGCGGGCAGGAAGCATTCGGCAAAGCCGGGCTGGTCGCCCAACTTGGCGGCGCCGAGTTCCCACAGGCGCGCAATCGTCGGCGAGACCGGAAAGCCATGGCGCGCGTAATCGATGGCCGGCTGGGCCAGCCGGGCAAATGGCAGCCGGCCCAGGCGTTTGGACAGCGCCACCCAGGCGGATACGGCGCCGGGCACGGTGACGGCGTTCCAGCCCTTCTCGGGAATGCCGCCCAGGCGCGCAAAGTATTCCGGCGTCCAGGCTGCGGGCGAGCGGCCCGAGGCATTCAGGCCATGCAGCTGCCTGCCGTCCCAGCAGATGGCGAAACCGTCGCTGCCGATGCCGCAGCCCGAGGGCTCGACCACCGTCAGCGCCATGGCGGCGGCAATGGCCGCGTCCACCGCGTTGCCGCCGGCCTGCAGCATGGCCAGGCCGGCCTGGGCCGCCAGCGGCTGCGAGGTGGCGACCACGTTGCGCCCCAGCACCGCGCTGCGCTGCGAGGCATAGGGCAGGGTCCAGTCGAGGGTCTGTGCGTTGTGCATGGTGCGGGTTTGCGTCAAGCCCCTTGCCGTTCGCGAAACGCGCGCGCCTGGCCGAAATGGCCGTTGCCGATAAAGGGCGCGGGCGGGCGCAGCGCCGACAGCGGCGAGGGGTGGTTGGAGGTGAGCACCAGATGCCCGCGATCGGCGGGAATCAGCGCACGCTTGCCCTGCGCATGGCCGCCCCAGAGCATGAAGACCACCGGGCGCGGCCCTTCGGCCACATGGCGGATCACGGCGTCGGTCAGGCGCTCCCAGCCGCGGCCGGAATGGCTGGCGGCCTGGCCCTCCTCCACCGTCAGGCAGGTGTTGAGGAGCAGCACGCCGTTCCTGGCCCATGACACCAGGCTGCCACCGGGATCGGGCAAGGGCGGGAAGGGCTGGCCCAGGTCACGCTGCATTTCCTTGAAGATATTGCGCAGCGAGGGCGGCAGGCGCACGCCGGGCGCGACCGAGAACGCCAGCCCCTCAGCCTGGCCGCGGCCGTGGTAGGGGTCTTGCCCCAGGATGAGCACGCGCACGGCCTCGGGCGGCGTGAGCGCCAGCGCGCGCAGCGGCTCGGGCGGAAACAGCACCGCCCCGGCCTGCAGCCGCTGGCGCAGAAAGTCCAGCAGCGAGCGGCCTTCGGCGCTGGCAAAAAAGCCCGCCGTCAGGGCCTGCCAGCCCGGCGCCACGGGCCAGTCGTCGGGGTTGGCGCTGCGCAGCTGCGTGGCCGCTTCGGCATGCATGTTTTCAAGCATTAAATCAACCTATAACGCCCATCAATAAAGCGCAAACAGCTATTGTAATTGTAGTGTTTCAACACCCTGATCGACACGGTCGCGCCCGGCAGACTTGGCGCGGTAGAGGTTGGCGTCGGCCAGCGCCAGCAGCGCCTCGGGGCTGTTGCGCTCGTCGGGCACCAGGCAGGCCACGCCGGCACTCAGCGTGACCACCGGCGCTACGGGCGAGGCACTGTGCGCGAGGCCCAGGCTGCGCACGGCCTGGCACAGCTCCTGCGCCTTGGCGCGGGCGTCCTGTGGCCCGCAGTCGGGCAGCAGGCAGACGAATTCCTCGCCGCCATAGCGCGCCGCCAGATCATGCGGGCGGCCCAGGCCGGCGCGCAGCACCGCCGCCACGGCCTTGATGCAGCCGTCGCCGCGCTGGTGGCCGTAAAAGTCGTTATAGGCCTTGAAATGGTCGATGTCGAACATCAGCAGCGCCAGTGGCTTGCCCTTGCGCAGGCAGTCGCGCCATTCACGCTGCAAGGCCTCGTCAAAGCGCCGGCGGTTGGCAATGCCGGTGACGCCATCGACAAAGGCCAGATGCCGCAGCAGGTCGCTGTGCGCCTTTTGCTCGGTCAGGTCGATGAAGCTGGCCATGAAGCGCCCGCCCATCGCTATGCCGCCAATGGCCATGATGCGCTGCGTGCCGTAGCGCGTGGTCACGCGGTACTCATGGCCGGGTAGGGTGCCGTCATGTGCGTCGGCATGGTCCATGGCTTCGTTCCAGAGCGCCAGCACGCGGGCGCGGTAGTCGGCGTCGGGGTAGACCTCCTGCCACCAGCGCTGCAGCGTCAGCGGCTCGCTCGCCGGATAGCCGAAGTACTCGGCAAAGCGCTGGTTGCGAAAGCTGAAATGCCCGGACTCATCGACGATGCACAGCCCGATGGGCATTTGCTCCATCAGGTGGCGCAGCAGCCGCTCCTTCTCCTGCAGCTCCATGGCCTGGCGCTTGGCCTCGGTGATGTCATGCACATAGCCATGCCAAAGCACGGCGCCGCTGCGCAGCCGCTGCGGCCGCGCCTGGCCGCTGAGCCAGCGCTCGCCACGGCCGGGCAGGGTCACGCGGTACTCGCCCTGCCAGACGCCCAGCGTGCGCGCCGACTCCTGCATGGCCGCCTCGCCCGCGACCCGATCCGCCGGGTGGATGCGCGCCAGGGCGGGCCCGGCGTCAGCGCGCAAGGACTCGGGCGGATGGCCGAAAACATCGGTCACGCCCGGACTGGCGTAGGGGAAATGGCTGCGGCCGTCGGGCTCCAGCTGGTACTGGTACAAGAGCCCGGGCAGGTTGTCCGCCAGGCGGCGCAGCATGTCCTCCTGCTGGCGCTGCAGGGCCTGCTGGCGCTCCAGCAGCTCCTGCGTGTGCCATAGCCGCCATTGCCGGCGCTGCAGAGCCGCCAGGCCGCCGGCCAGCGCTGCGCAAGACAGCAGATACACCAGCGCCAGAAAACGCGCCCGCTGGCGCCACTGCGCCCACATCGCCTGCGTGGTACGCCCCACGCCCACGACCAGCGGCTTGCCCATGTGCAGCCCGGGTGGTTGCAGGTTGCGCATGGCCACCAGGTAGTCCGCACCGCCGGGGCGCAGCGGGCCGCGCAGCAGGTTGTCGCTGCGCTGGCTCTGCAGATGCTGCATGAACAGGCTGCCAGGCATGGCCAGGTTGTCGCCAGCGCGCTCATTGGCGTCGCCCAGCGCCATCAGGCGCTGGCCGTCGCCATGCGTGAGCGAGGTGAACAGATCACTGGCGTAGCGCACCGACTGCAGCACCACATGCAGGTACTCGGGGTTCAGCGAGGCCGTCAGCAGGCCATCGAAGCTGCCGTCCGCAGCCGTCAGCGTACGCCCCAGCACCAGCACCCAGCCGCCCAGCGCGCCCTGGAACGGCCGGCTCACCAGCAGCGTCTCGGGCGCCATGCCGGTGCGCGCCATCTGAAAGTAGTCACGCCGGCCAAAGTCCTGTCCCAGCAACTCGTCATGGCTGGAGGCCAGTACCCGCCCCTGCCCATCGAGCACATTCAGGCTGCGCACACCCGGCAGGGCCGCAAAAAACAGCTGCAGGCGCTGGTTCAGCTCGGCCATGCCGCCGGGGCGCTGGCGCCAGCGCGGCACATCGGCCTGCAGGCTGGCCAGCACATGGTTGATGGCGCCCAGCTGCGGCACCAGGTTGTCGTGCAGCATGCGCGCCTGTTGCGCCAGGTGCTGGCGCTCGCGTGCCTCGGTCTGCTGGCGCTCATGCCATAGGCCTAGCGCCAGCAGCGCGCCCACCAGCAGCGCGCCCAGACCCAGCCACCACCATTCGCGGCGGAAACGCTGCATATGTGACGGCGCGATGGGCTGCAAGAACACCTCGGCGTGGGCTGTGGGCGTGGCTATGGCCTGCCACGGAGACGATGCAGGCCATTGTAGGCAGCGGGCCGGCGCCGGCGTCATGCGCCGACATCAAAGTCAGTGCGCACCCAGCGCGCGGTTGCGCCCCTGCGCCTTGGCCTGGTAGAGCTGCATGTCGGCCTGCTGCAGCAGGGCCGCCGGGCTGCCCTCGCCGTCGGGCACCTGGCAGGCCACACCGACGCTGATGGTGACCACATCCGCCACCCGCGATTGCGCATGCGCCAGGCCCAGTGCCTGTACCGCATGGCACAGCTCCTGCCCCTTGTGCAGCGCGCCGGCGGCGTCGCACTCGGGCAGCAGACAGACGAATTCCTCGCCGCCGTAGCGCGCCACCAGGTCATGCGAACGCCCCAGCTGACCGCGCAGCGCAGTGGCCACGGCCTTGAGGCATTCGTCGCCCTGCTGGTGGCCGTACAGGTCGTTGTATTGCTTGAAGTAGTCAATGTCCAGCAGCAGCACGGCCAGCGGCTTGCCGCTGCGACGGCAGCGGCGCCATTCGGCTTCGAGCTGCTGGTCGAACTGGCGCCGGTTGGCGATGCCGGTCAGGCCATCCACATAGGCCAGCCGGTGCAGCAGCTCGCTTTGCGCCTGCTGCTCGGTGCGGTCCTGGAAGGTGGCCAGGAAATGCTCGCCAAACAGCAGGCCGCCGATGTCCATCACATGCTGCGCGCCATCGCGCGCCGTGACGCGGTAGGGCTGGGCCGCGATCACCCCCCCTTGCGCGCGCGCGCCGGCCATGGCCTGGCCCCAGGCATGCGCCGCCTGCTGGCGATAGTCGCCGTCCGGGTAGGCGAGCAAGGCCCATTCGTGCAGCGTGGGCACCTCGGCCTCGGCATAGCCGAAATGCTCCAGAAAGCGCCGGTTGCGAAAGTAGATGCGGCGCTGCGCGTCCACCATGCACAGGCCCACGGGCATGTCGTTGATCAGCTGCTGCAGCAGGCGCTCGGTCTCCTGCAGCTGCAGGGCCTGGCGCTTCATGTCGGTCACGTCGTGGATGTAGCCGTGCCAGAGCACGGCGCCGCCCTCCAGGCGCTGCGGCCGCGCCTGGCCGCTGAGCCAGCGCTCGCCGACACCGGGCAGGATGACGCGGTACTCGCTCTTCCAGTCGGCCAGCGTGCGCGCCGATTCCTGGACATGCTGCATGCGCCGGGGTAAATCCTCGGGGTGGGTGCGGGTGAAAACGGGCGCCGCATCGGCCTGCAGCTGCTCGGGGGTAAAGCCGTAGATATCGGCCACGCCGGGGCTGGCGTAGGGGAAATGGCTGCGCCCGTCAGGCTCCAGCTGGTATTGGTACAGCATGCCGGGCAGGCTTTCCACCAGCCGGCGCAGCATCTCCTGCTGCCTGCGCTGCCCGGCCTCCAGCAACTGCGCCTGGTCGCGTGCTTCATTCTGCCTACGGTGCATGAGCCGCAGCGCCACGCCGGCCGCTGAAAAGGCGAGCAGGTAGACCAGTGCAAAGCGCCAGGCTTGGTCGCGCCAGCCGGCAAATACATCGTCCAGCGGCCGCCCGGCCGCCACCACCAGCGGTTTGTCCATCCGCAGGTTGGACGGTTGCACCTTATGCAAGGCCATCACATAGGGCGGGTAGCCAGGCTGGGGAAAGCCCTGCAGCACGCTGGCCGCCTGCCTGCTTTCGCGGTGGCGCGTGAACAGGGTGCCCGCCTGCGCCAGGTTCACGCCATCGGGCTCGTTGTCGGCCCCCAGGACCATGAAGCGCATGCCGTCACCATGGCTCAGGCTGACGCGCATGTCCGGCGCATAGCGCACGGATTGCAGCAGGGTCTGGAAATGCTCCACATCCAGCGCCGCCACCAGCAGGCCGCCAAAAGCGCCATCCGCCCCGGGCACGGTGCGTCCCAATACCAGCACCCAGCCGCCCAGCATGCCGAAGAAAGGCCGCCCCACGAGCAGCGCATCGGTCTGCCCGATCTGCTTGGCGGTCTGGAAATATTCACGCCCGCTCAGGTCGCGCCCGACCAAATCGGCGGCGCTGGAGGCCAGCACCCGGCCATCGGCATCGAGCAGACTGAAGGTACGCACGGCAGGCATGGCATCGGCAAAATTGTGCATGCGCTCCATGAGGCGGGCATGGCCATCAGCCCCGTCCAGGCCCTTGCGCTGGTCGGCCTGGAGATGGCGCATGGCATTGTTGATGGCCTCCAGCTGCATCCCCAGGTTGTCATGCATCACCCCCGCCTGCTTGGCCAGCAGGACACGCTCGCGCGCGGCTACACGCTGGTGCTCAAGCCACAGGCCGGCGACCAGCAAACCCGCGGCGAGCAGCGCCACCCATGCCAGCCACCACCATTCACGGCGCTGGGGATCGGCGGGGGGGCGCAGCAGGCGCAGCAGGCGCAGCACGCTCAGGCGAATAAACGCGCCAAGGCCAGGCCGGGGTCGCTCGCGCGCATGAAGGCCTCGCCCACCAGGAAGGCATGCACGCCGGCGTCGCGCATCAGGCGCACGTCGGCGGGCGCGAGGATGCCGGACTCGGTCACCAGCAGACGGTCGGCGGGCACCTGTTTTTGCAGCGCCAGCGTGGTCTGCAGGCTGACCTCGAAGCTGCGCAGGTCGCGGTTGTTGATGCCCACCAGCGGCGTCTTCAGCTTCAGGGCGCGCTGCAGCTCGGGGGCGTCATGCACCTCCACCAGCACGGCCATGTCCAGGCTGCGGGCAATGGCCTCCATCTCGGCCATCAGACCGTCGTCGAGGCAGGCGGCGATCAGGAGCACGCAGTCCGCTCCCATGGCGCGCGACTCGTAGATCTGGTAGGGATCGACCATGAAATCCTTGCGCAGCACCGGCAGCTGACAGCTGGCGCGCGCCTGCTTCAGGTAGTCGGGCTGGCCCTGGAAGAACTGGCGGTCGGTGAGCACCGACAGGCAGGCGGCACTGACCTTGCCGTCGCCCTCGGCATAGCTTTGCGCGATGTCGGCTGGGATGAAATCGGCGCGGATCACGCCCTTGCTCGGGCTGGCCTTCTTGATCTCGGCGATCACCGCGGCCTGGCCGGCCGTGATCTTGGCGCGCAGCGCGCCGACGAAGTCGCGCGTGAGCACGCGGCTCTCGGCGTCGCGGCGCATGTCGGCCAGGGGCATGCGCCGCTTGGCCGCGGCCACCTCTTCGAACTTCACATCGACGATTTTTTTCAGGATGTCGGACATGGCGGGTTTTCCAATGCAATGGTCAATGTTCGGGGGGCTTGCGCAGCACCCGGCGGATGACCTGGTGCATCACCAGGCCGACAACGATGAACAGCAGCGACACGCCGAGCACGATCCAGGTGCCGGCATCGTTCCAGATGGGGGCGTCCAGCAGGCTCATGGCGCAGCCTCAAGCCGCGAGCTTTTGCGTGCAGGCAACGAGCTCGTGCAGCTTGGCCAGGGCTGCGCCGCTGGCCAGCGCCTGCTGCGCGCGCTGCAGCCCCTCGGCCATGGTGGGTGCCACGTTCGCCGCATACAGCGCGGCGCCGGCGTTCAGGCAGACGATGTCGCGCGCCGGGCCTTCTTCGCCCTGCAGCACGGCGAGCAGCATGGCCTTGGACTGGTCGGGGTTCTCGACGCGCAGCGCGCGCGTGCCGGCCATGCGCAGGCCGAAGTCCTCGGGGTGGATCTCGTACTCGCGCACCACGCCGTCCTTGAGCTCGCCCACCAGGGTGCCGGCGCCCAGGCTGATCTCATCGAGCCCGTCGCGGCCATAGACCACCAGCGCATGCTGCGCGCCCAGGCGCTGCAGCGCGCGCACCTGTATGCCCACCAGGTCTTCGTGGAACACGCCCATCAGGATGTTGGGCGCGCTCGCCGGGTTGGTCAGCGGCCCCAGGATGTTGAAGATGGTGCGCACGCCCAATTCCTTCCTCACCGGGGCCACGTTCTTCATGGCCGGGTGGTGATTCGGCGCGAACATGAAGCCTATGCCCACGTCCTGGATGCACTGCGCGATCTGCGCCGGCGTGAGCTGTATGTTCACGCCCAGCGCCTCCATGGCATCGGCGCTGCCCGATGTGCTGCTGACGCTGCGCCCGCCATGCTTGCTGACCTTGGCGCCGGCGGCGGCGATGACGAAGGTGGCGCAGGTGGAGATGTTGAAGGTGCCGGCACCGTCGCCGCCCGTGCCCACGATGTCCACCAGGTGCGTGGTGTCGGCCACGCTGACCTTGCGCGAGAACTCGCGCATGACCTGCGCCGCGGCGGTGATCTCGCCAATGGTTTCCTTCTTCACGCGCAGGCCGGTGACGATGGCAGCGGTCATGACGGGCGAGAGCTCGCCGCTCATGATCATGCGCATCAGGTGCAGCATCTCGTCGTGAAAGATCTCGCGGTGCTCGATGGTGCGCTGCAGCGCCTCTTGCGGGGTGATGGACATGGAGTCTCCAGATGTCGTTGTCAAACGGCAGGCGCGTCGGTCAGCGCCAGACGCACGCCAAAGCCTATGAACAGCAGGCCGGCAACGCGGTCGAGCCAATGCATGCCGCGCTGCACCGCGCCGACACGGCGCACCAGCCAGGCCGCCGCCAGCGCCCACAGCGCATTGACCGGAATGGCGTTGACGGTGAACAGCACCCCTAGCAGCACAAAGGCCAGCGCCTTGTTGCCGGCGCCGGGGGCAATGAACTGCGGCACAAAGGCCAGGAAGAAGATGGCCACCTTGGGATTCAGCACATTCGTCCAGAAGCCGCCCAGGAATACCTCCTTGAGCGCGACCGGCACCGCTGCGTGACCGGCTGTCTCGCGCACCACGCCGGCCAGCGCACCGTCGCCGCGCGCGCGCAGCAGGCGCAGGCCCAGCCACAGCAGATAGGCCGCGCCCAGCCACTTGAGCAGCGTGAACGCCGTGCTGGACGCCGCCAGCAGCGCGCCCACGCCCACGGCGGCGGCACCCACATGCACCAGGCAGCCGGCGGCAATGCCCAGGCCCGCCACCAGGCCGGCGCGCAGCCCGTTCTTCAGCGCACGCGTGACGATGTAGAGCACGTCGGGGCCCGGCGTCAGGTTGAGCAGCCAGCCGGCGGCGATGAACAGCAGCAGCTGCTGCGCGTCGATCAAGCGCGCTGCTCCAGGAAGTTCTTCAGCATGGCATGGCCATGCTCGGTCAGGATGCTCTCGGGGTGGAACTGCACGCCCTCTATGGGCAGCTCTTTGTGGCGCACGCCCATGATCTCGCCGTCCTCCGTCCAGGCGGTGACGGCCAGCACCTCGGGGCAGCTGGCGCGCTCTATCGCCAGCGAGTGGTAACGGTTCACGGTGAACTGCCGCGGCAGGCCGGCGAACACGCCTTGCTCGTCGGTAGTGATGACGCTGGTCTTGCCGTGCATCAGCTCCTGCGCACGAATGATCTTGCCGCCAAAGGCCGCGCCAATGCTCTGGTGGCCCAGGCACACGCCCAGGATGGGCAGCCTGCCGGCAAAGTGCTGTATCGCGGCCACCGAGATGCCGGCCTCCAGCGGCGAGCAGGGGCCGGGCGAGATCACCAGCCGATCGGGCGCGCGCGCGGCAATGCCCTCCAGGGTGATCTCGTCGTTGCGAAACACCTCCACCTCGGCGCCCAGCTCGCCAAAGTACTGGACGATGTTGTAGGTGAAGCTGTCGTAGTTATCGACCATCAAGAGCTTCATGACTCATCTCCCGGTGCGCGCATGCGCGCGAACTCACGGTGTTCGTAGGCGATGTAGGCCTCCATCATGCTGCGGTAGATAGCCTCCATCACCTCGGGCTGGCCGCCCTCGGTCGCGGCGCGTGCGCGCACGCGGGCCACGATGGCCTCGATGCGGTCCTCGTCACGCACCTGGGTGTTGCACTGTTTGATGCGTGCCGCCTGCGTCATGTAGCCGCCACGCGTGACCAGCAGGGGCACGATCACATCATCGAGCGCATCGATGAAGCGGCGCACATCCTCCATCGTGGTGCAGTGCTGAACGTGATCTATGGCGCGCGTCATTCCAAACCTTCCTCTACCAGTTCCGCCGCACGCAGCAGGGCGCGGGCCTTGTGTTCCGTTTCTTTCCATTCCAGCTCGGGCACCGAGTCCGCCACGACGCCGGCCGCCGCCTGCACATACAGCATGCCGTCCTTGACGATGCCCGTGCGGATGGCAATGGCCACGTCCATGTCGCCGGCGTAGCTCAAATACCCGCAGGCGCCGCCGTACAGGCCGCGCTTGGTGGGCTCCAGCCGGTCGATCAGCTCCATGGCGTGCACCTTGGGCGCGCCGGTGAGCGTGCCTGCCGGGAACGTGGCCCTGAGCACGTCCATGCTGGTCATGCCCTCGTTCAGGATGCCCTCCACGTTGCTGACGATATGCATCACATGGCTGTAGCGCTCTATGCAGAAGGCCTCGGTGACCTTCACCGTGCCGGTCTTGGCGATGCGGCCGATGTCGTTGCGCGCCAGGTCGATGAGCATCACATGCTCGGCGCGCTCCTTCGGGTCGCCCATCAGCTCCAGCTCGGCCGCCTTGTCCTTCTCGGGCGTGGCGCCGCGCGGCCGCGTGCCGGCCAGCGGGCGTATCGTGACCTTGGTGCCCTCCTCCACGGCCTCCTGGCGCACCAGGATCTCCGGGCTGGCCCCCACCACCTGGAAATCGCCAAAGTGGTAGTAGTACATGTAGGGGCTGGGGTTGAGCGAGCGCAGCGCGCGGTACAGCGACAGCGGGCTTTCGGTGTAGCGCTTCTGGATGCGCTGGCCCACCTGCACCTGCATGAAGTCGCCGGCGGCGATCAGCTCCTTGGCCTGCTCCACGGCCGCCAGGTAGTCCGCCTTGGCAAAGCTGCGCTCGGCCGGGTGGCTTTCGCTGGGCTTGACCTGCGGCGCGCTGACCGAGTATTTGAGCTGATCCTTCAACTCGCGCAAGCGCTTCTTGGCGCGCGCGTAGGCCTCAGGCTGGGCCGGGTCGGCGTAGACGATGAGGTACAGCTTGCCCGAGAGGTTGTCGATGACCGCCAGCTCCTCGCACTGCAGCAGCAGGATGTCCGGGCAGCCCAGGCTGTCCGGCGGGCAGCTGCCCTCCAGCTTCTTCTCGATATAGCGCACCGCGTCGTAGCCAAAGTAGCCCGCCAGGCCACCGCAGAAACGCGGCAGGCCCGGGCGCAGCGCCACCTTGAAGCGCTTTTGGTAGGCGGCGATGAAGTCCAGCGGGTTGCCGCCGGCGCTCTCCACCACCTGACCGTCGGTCACCACCTCGGTGCGCGCCGCGGCGCCGAAGCCGCTGGCGCGCAACAGCGTGCGCGCCGGCAGGCCGATGAAGCTATAGCGCCCGAAGCGCTCGCCACCCACCACCGATTCAAGCAAAAAGCTGTGCCGGCCATCGCCCTTGCCATGGGCGAGCTTCAGGTACAGCGACAGCGGGGTTTCCAGATCCGCAAAGGCCTCGGCCATCAGCGGGATGCGGTTGTAGCCCTCCAGGGCCAGGCTTTTGAATTCCAGTTCAGTGATCACGACAAGAGTTCCCAGCTCGTGCGGCGCGCTGCAGGGGTGCGGGCCGCGGGTTCATTCGGGAGACGATCCCCCATGCGCTGGGGATCACGGGCGCACGCGGGGCGGTGCCCAGGTGCTGTCAGGAGGCAAGCGACGCTGGCTTGCGCCAGGGCCAGGCTCCCCGGTCGCTGCGACCTGCAATAACGGTGCGGTGAATGAACATGGCGGCAAAGTGTAGCAAAGGCCCCGCCGCGGCCCGCCAAAGATCCAAAAAGGCCTGTAGCACCCGCAGCTTCTGCCGAAGTTGTCGATAGACAGCGCCAAGGCTTTTTGATACATTTACTTTCGTTTCACACTTGAATTAATAGGTATTTCATGCGACTGAACGACATCAAGGTAGGCCCGCGCCTGGCCCTGTCCTTTGGCCTGGTGCTGCTGATCACCGCAGTGATCGCCGCCGTGGGCGTGTGGCGCCTACAGGATCTGGCGGCCGCGACCCAGCGGCTGACCAGCACCGACAACGAGCGCCTGCGCGCCGCCGTGCAGTGGCGCCAGGGCATAGACCAGAACTGGATACGCACGCGCGCCGCCCTGCTCAATGCCGACAGCAGCCACCTGGCGCAATGGCAGGCGGAGATGGATGCCACCTCCAAGGGCGTGGACGTCTCGCGCAAGACGGTGGAGCGGCTGCTCGAGACCGACGAGGGCCGGCGCCAGATCGCCGACATCGACAAGGCGCGCGAGGCCTACCGCAAGCCGCGTGCCGACCTGTTCAAGCGCAAGGCCGCGGGCGAGGACGTGGGCCCGCTGGTGGACAGCCAGCTCAAGCCCCTGTCGGACGCCTACATTGCCACACTGCGCACCCTCGAAGAGCGCCAGCTGATGCTGTATGAGCGTACCCGTGACCAGGCCACGGCCGAGGCCGCCCAGGGGCGCATGATCCTCATCGCAGCCGCGGCACTGGCTCTGCTGCTGGGCGCCGGCCTGGCCTGGCTGCTCAGCCGATCCATCACCGCGCCGCTGCAGTTGGCCGCGCGCCGCGCCGGCCAGATTGCCGAGGGCGACCTGACCCAGCCCATAGCGGCCCAGGGCCGTGACGAGGCCGCGAACCTGCTGCATGCGCTGGGTGAGATGCAGGCCAGCCTGACCCGCGTGGTCGCCGGCGTGCGCGGCAATGCCGAGAGCGTGGCCACGGCCAGTGCCCAGATCGCCCAGGGCAACCATGACCTGTCGGCGCGCACCGAATCCCAGGCCAGCGCGCTGGAGCAAACGGCAGCCTCCATGGAGCAGCTGGGCGCCACCGTGCGCCAGAACGCCGACAACGCCGCCCAGGCCAACCAGCTGGCCATGAACGCCAGCACCGTCGCCGTACAGGGCGGCGCGGTGGTGGCCGAGGTGGTGGACACCATGCGCGGCATCAACGATGCCAGCCGCAAGATCGCCGACATCATCGGCGTCATCGACGGCATTGCCTTCCAGACCAACATCCTGGCGCTGAACGCCGCGGTCGAGGCCGCGCGCGCGGGCGAGCAGGGCCGCGGCTTTGCCGTGGTGGCCGGCGAGGTGCGCTCGCTGGCGCAGCGCAGCGCAGAGGCTGCCAAGGAGATCAAACAACTGATCACCGACAGCGTGGGGCGGGTGGAACAGGGCACGCAGCTGGTGGACAAGGCCGGCAACACCATGACCGAGGTGGTGAACGCTATTCGCCGCGTCACCGACATCATGGGCGAGATCAGCGCCGCAAGCCGCGAGCAAAGCTCGGGCGTGGCCCAGGTCGGCGAGGCCATCACGCAGATGGACCAGGCCACGCAGCAAAACGCCGCGCTGGTGGAGGAAAGCTCGGCCGCCGCCAGCAGCCTGAACCAGCAGGCCGGCGACCTGGTGCAGGCCGTGGCCGTGTTCAAGCTGGCGGGCCATGCCGGCATCACCACGGGCAAAGCATCCGCTGCCAGCCAGGCCAGGCCGGCGCCGGCGCCACGCGTGGCGCCGCGCCCGGCTACCGCCCCCAAGCCCGTGGCACGCGCCGCCAGCAAGCCCGCCGCCGTTCTGAGCGCACCCAGCAAGGCCAGCCCCGCGGCCGTGGCGGCGGGGGGCGATGATGACTGGGAAAGTTTTTAAGCCCAAGCCGGCAGCGCGCTGACAAGCCGCATGCACCGGGGCCCTGCACGCTCGTGCCGGGCCCTTTTGGTCTTCATGGCCTCAGCTCCCCGCACAGCGGGCGCAACCCGGTTCACCTGAGCGCGCACACCCACTTGGGCATAAGTTCGTGCAGCGCATCCACGTAACAGTCGGCATCCACCGCGCGCACCGGCTGGCCGTGGTTGTAGCCATAGGTGACCAGGGCCACCGGGCAGCCGGCGGCACGCGCGGCAGCCGCGTCGTTGCTGGAGTCGCCCACCATCAGCGTGCGCGCCGGCAGCGTGCCCAGGGCCGCGCAGGTCTTGAGGACGGGCAGCGGGTCGGGCTTCTTGCGCTCGAAGGCGTCGCCGCCGAACACATGCTCGAAGAAACCGTCCAGGCCCTTGGCGCGCAAGAGCGGCAGGGCAAAGCTGGTGGGCTTGTTGGTCAGGCAGGCCAGGCGCAGCCCCGCGCCGCGCAGCGCCAGCAGGCCCTGGCGCACGCCGGGGTAGACGCTGGAATGACGCCCGTTGATGGCCAGGTAATGCTGCTGGTAGCGCTCCCAGGCGTTGGGATAGAACGCTTCGATTTTTGAAGCATCTGGCGCTTGCCCTGCTTGCGTCAGCGCATGATTGAGCACAGAACGCAGCAAATGCTCGCTGCCCTTGCCCACCATCTGCGCGATGTACGCGGGCTCTATGCCGGGTAGCCCCAGGTCGTCCAGCATGGCGCCCAGCGCCTGGGCGAAGTCGCCCAGGGTGTCCACCATGGTGCCGTCCAGGTCGATGATGGCCGCTTCCAGGCCCTGCAGGACCGGCGCCGTCATGCCAGGGCCCGGCGCATGGCGTCTATGACGGCACGGTAGTCCGGCTTGCCGAAGATGGCGCTGCCGGCGACGAAGGTGTCGGCGCCGGCGTCGGCCACGCGGCGGATGTTGTCCACCTTGATGCCGCCGTCCACCTCCAGGCGAATGTCCTTGCCCGAGGCTTCAATACGCCTGCGGGCCGCCTCCACCTTTCGCAGCGTGCTATCAATAAATGACTGCCCGCCAAAACCGGGGTTGACGCTCATGAGCAGGATCAGGTCGATGTCCTCGATCACCCAGTCCAGCACATCCAGCGGCATGGCCGGGTTGAAGGTCAGGCCGGCCTGGCAGCCCTGGGCCTTGATGGCCTGGATGCTGCGGTGCACATGCGCCGATGCGTCGGGGTGGAAGCTGATCAGGTCGGCGCCGGCCTGGGCAAAGGCCTCGGCCAGCGCGTCCACGGGCTGCACCATCAGGTGCACGTCGATCGGCACGGGCCGGCCGTCGGGCGTGACAGCATGGGGCTTGAGCGCCTGGCAGACCATGGGGCCGAAGGTCAGGTTGGGCACATAGTGGTTGTCCATCACGTCGAAGTGGATCCAGTCGGCGCCGGCGGCGACGACATTGCGCACTTCCTCACCCAGACGGGCAAAGTCGGCGGACAGGATGGAGGGGGCGATGCGGTAGGTGCGGCTCATGGCGCGCATTGTCGCAGCTGGCAAAGCTACCATTGCGCCATGCCCAAGTACCAATTCACCGTAGAGGTGCAACCCCAGTACCTGCCCGAGCAGTCCAGCCCCGACGAGGACGCGTACGGCTTTGCCTACACCATCACCATCAGCAACACCGGCGACACCGCCGCGCAGCTGATCGCGCGCCACTGGATCATCTGCGACGCCAACGGCCACCGGCAGGAGGTCAAGGGCCTGGGCGTGGTCGGCCAGCAGCCGCTGCTCAAGCCCGGCGAGGCCTTTGAATACACCAGCGGCTGCCGCCTGCGCACGGCCAGCGGCAGCATGCATGGCAGCTACCTGTGCGTGGCCGAGGACGGCGAGCAGTTCGACTGCCCCATCGCCCTGTTCCTGCTCGAGGCCGACTCCGGCGGCGACCCGGGCCGGCCGGCCACGCCACGGGTGCTGCATTGAGCCGCAAGCGCGCCGATCTGGCGCAACTGCTGGCCGCCCTGGACCCCGAGGCGGCCGCCGCACAGCGCCATCTGCAGCTCATCGCCCTGCTGGACTGGGTGCGCGGCGACAGCCAGGTGGTGCAGGCGGCCACCGACCGCGTGGCCCAGCTGGTGCAGGCCGCCGAGCAGTCGGCCGACACCCGCACGCGCCTGCAGGCCTGGTGGGCGGCGCTGACCGGGCAGCTGGACATCACCACGCTGCTGGCCGACTTCGGCTTTGCGCAGCGCAGCTCCATGGCCAGCGAGCTGGCCGAGCGCCTGCGCCACAAGCTGCTGCCCACCAGCCCCGACACGCTGGACGCGTCCGAGCTGTTCATGCTGGCCCTGCCGCATGAATTCGACGCGCGCTGGCTGGCGGCGCTGGACGCGGCGCTGCTCGAGCGACTGCTGGCCGTGCTGATCCCCGCACAGGAGGACAGCAGCGCCGGCGCCAGCGCCTGGCAGCGCGACCTGCTGGACGCCATCAGCTACTGCGCCGGGCAGATCCTGGCCACCGGCTTTGCGCCCGAGCTGCGCCTGCGCATGAGCGAGGCCACGCGCCAGGCCCAGCCCTTCCATGTGCTGCTGCGCGACACCGAGAGCCTGCGCGTGGAGGTGTTGCACCCGCTGCGCACCGACGACCGGCTGCAGGAAGCGGTGCAGCGCCTGCGCGAGCACCTGGACGCCTGCCGCGCCGCTGCCGGCAGCGTGTATGCGCATTTCGAGGACGAGGGCATCTCGGTGGGCCTGGTGTTTCGCCTGCGCCAGCTGCGCGAGCGCATCCTGCGGGTGCGCGAGCTGCTGGAATGCCTGCTCGCGCCGCGCCCGGTGGTGGCCGCCACCAGGTTCATGGCGCGGCTGGTGAACGTGGGGCGCGAGCGGCGCAGCCTGCGCGCGCTGATCGCCGTCAACTCCTCGCTGCTGGCGGCCAAGGTGGCCGAGCGCAGCGCCGAGACGGGCGAACACTACATCACGCGCACCGGCGGCGAATACCTGGCCATGGTGCGCCAGGCCGCGGGCGGCGGCCTGGTGATGGCCGCCACCACGCTGGTCAAGTTCGGCCTGTACGCGCTGGCGCTGTCGGCCTTCTGGGGCGGCTTCATGGCCGGGGTCAACTACGCGATCAGCTTCGTGCTGATACAGCTGCTGCATTTCACCGTGGCCACCAAGCAGCCGGCGATGACGGCGCCGGCCATGGCCGCCAAGCTCAAGGAGCTGGACGACGACGCGGACGTGCAGGCCTTCGTGGACAAGGTCACGCAACTGGTGCGCTCGCAGGTGGCGGCGGTGCTGGGCAACGTGCTGCTGGTGTTTCCGGCGGCGCTGGCGCTGGCCTGGCTCATCGCCCAGGCGCTGGGCCGGCCCGCCATCGATGCCGGGCACGCCATGCAAACGCTGGATACGCTGCACCTGCTCGGGCCATCGCTGCTGTTTGCCGCCTTTACCGGCGTGCTGCTGTTTGCCTCCAGCATCTTTGCCGGCTGGGTGGAAAACTGGTTCGTGCTGCACCGCCTGGATTCGGCCATCCAGTACAACCCGCGCATCACCGGCGTGCTGGGCCGGCGCCGCGCCGCGCGCTGGGCGCATTTCCTGCGCGGCAACATCTCGGGCCTGGCGGCGAATGTCTCGCTGGGCTTCATGCTCGGGCTGACGCCGGCGTTTGCCGCCTTCTTCGGCCTGGGGCTGGAGGTGCGCCACGTCACGCTGACCACGGGCCAGATCGGCGTAGCCGCCGCCACGCTGGGCATGGACGCGGTGCACAGCCAGGCCTTCTGGTGGGCCGTGGCGCTGATACCGTTCAACGGCGCGCTCAACGTCATCGTGAGCTTTTACCTGGCGTTCCATCTGGCGCTGCGCGCGCACAACGTGGCGCGCGTGGACCGCAGGCGCATCTACCGCGCGCTGCGCGCACGCTGGCGCCATGCACCGCTGAGCTTCTTTGCCCCTACGCGCGGCAGCGTCTGATAAGGTGGAACCAGGCGCGCCGCATGGCGCGCAGCATGCAGACCGCCGAGCGGCTGCATCCGTTCCGGGCACACAAGGCGCTGGGAGTGCAGCCGACTCCCCCCTGCTCCGGCATCAGGCGGGCCACGCCCGCGCGAGACGGAAGGACAAGCATGAATGAACTGACAGACTTTTGGGCACAGTGGCTGCGCCCATCGGCCGGGCTGCCCACCGTGCAGTGGGCGCTCTTGCTGGCCGTGGCCACGGTGGCCGGCTATCTGGTGCAGCGCCACAGCGGCCTGCCCAAGGTGGTGGGCTACACGCTGGTGGGCACGATTGCCGGCCTGGCCGGCTTTGGCGGCGCGGTCTGGCCGCTGCAGGGCATAGGCCTGTTCCTGGTGGAGCTGGCCGTGGCCGTGGTGCTGTTCGAGGCCGGCGGGCGCATCCCGCTGCGCTGGTTCCGCCACAACCCCATGGTGCTGGTGCAAAGCGTGGCCGAGTCGGCCCTGACCTATGCCGCGGTGTATTGGGTCATGCTGTGGCTGGGCGTGCCCGCGCCTGCCGCCGCTCCGCTGGCCATGGTGGCGCTGGCGGCGTCGCCGGCGGTGCTCACGCGCGTGGTCAACGACACGCGCGCCGCCGGCCCGGTGACGGACCGCGCCGTGGTGCTGGCCACGCTGTCCTCGCTGTACGCGCTGGCCCTGGGCAGCGCCCAGGCCGGCCTGCTGCAGCGGCCGGCCAGCAGCCTGCTGGGCCAGATCTACCCGGTGCTGGTGGTGCTGGGCGTGTCGGTGGCGGTGGGTGCGCTGCTGTCGCTGGTGATGCGCCTGGCGCTGCGCGTGATGAGCCCGACGAGCGAAAACACCACTATCCTGCTGCTGGCGCTGATAGCCGCCAGCACCGCCGTCACCGCGCACATGGGCGGCTCGGCGCCGCTGGCGGCGCTGCTGGGCGGCATGCTGCTCAAGCAGCTGCACCCGCGCCCCTGGGCCTGGCCAAGGCAGATGGGCACGGCCACGTCGCTGCTGACCATGCTGATGTTCGTGCTCGTCTCCACCGTGGCCGCGCAGGGGCAGTGGAGCGCGCCGGTGGCCGGCAGCGTGCTGGCGCTGATCGTGGTGCGCCTGGCAGCCAAGGCGGTGGGCGTGGGCCTGGGCAATGTGGGCAGCGGCGCCAGCTGGCGCCAGGCACTGTGGGTGGGCTGCGCCATGACGCCGATGTCGGCCATCGCGCTGCTCGTGGCCTCGCAGTTTGTGCAGGCCAGCGCCGACACCGGCGAGCTGATCGCGCGCATCGCCCTGCCGGCCATCCTGGTCATGGAGCTGCTGGGCGCGGTGATCGCCGCGTTCGCCATCTACCGCGCGGGCGAAAGCTCCAAGCCCTGGCTGACGCCCGGCGGCCGCAACCAACGTGGAGGATCCGGCCGTGAGTCTTGAAGCCTTTTCCCACTCCGAACCGCTGACCCTGGGCGTGGAGCTCGAGCTGCAGCTCGTCAGCACCCACGACTACGACCTGGCGCCCTATGCCGAGGACATGCTGCGCCTGATGCACAAGACGCCGCTGCCCGGCAGCGTGGTGCCGGAGATGACCAACAGCATGATCGAGATCTCCACCGGCGTGTGCCACAGCAGCTCCGAGGTGCTGGGCCAGCTGACGCAGATCCGCGACGCGCTGGTGAAGAGCGCCGACAAGCTGAACATCGCCGTGGTCGGCGGCGGCACCCACCCCTTCCAGCAGTGGCACGAGCGGCGCATCTACGACAAGCCGCGTTTTCAGGAGCTCTCAACGCTCTACGGCTACCTGTCCAAGCAGTTCACCATCTTTGGCCAGCATGTGCACATAGGCTGCCCGGACGCGGACGCGGCCCTCTTGATGCTGCACCGCATGAGCCGCTACATCCCGCACTGCATCGCGCTGTCGGCCTCCAGCCCCTATGTGCAGGGACAGGACACGGCGTTTGACTCGGCGCGCCTGAACTCGGTGTTTGCCTTTCCGCTGTCGGGGCGCGCGCCCTTTGTGCTGACCTGGGACGAGTTCGGCCAGTACTTCGAGAAGATGACGCACACCGGCGTGGTCAAGAGCATGAAGGACTTCTACTGGGACATCCGCCCCAAGCCCGAGTACGGCACGATTGAGATCCGCGTCTTCGACACCCCGCTGACGATCGAGCGCGCCGCCGCCCTGGCCGGTTTCGTACAGTCGCTGGCCGCCTGGTTCCTGGCCGAGCAGCCCTTCATGCCGACCGAGGACGATTACCTGGTCTACACCTACAACCGCTTCCAGGCCTGCCGCTTCGGGCTGGACGCGGTCTATGTCGATCCGGCCACCGGCAAGCATATGCCGCTGCGCGAGCACATTCTGCAGACCCTGGACCATATCGCGCGCCACGCCGGCGCCCATGGCGCATCGGGCGCGCTGCATGTACTGCGCGGCGAAACGGCGGCCGGCCAGAACGACGCGCGCTGGCTGCGCGAACGCATGCGCGAGGAGCAGCTGCTGGCCGAGGTCTCGCGCCAGGCGGCGCTGCGTTTTCGGGGCCAGCATGGGTGAATTCGACCTGATCGCACGCTTTTTCACGCGCCCCGTGCGCCACGCCGCACTCGGCGTGGGCGACGACTGCGCGCTGCTCGCGCCCGCGCCCGGCATGCAGCTGGCGGTGTCCAGCGACATGCTGGTCGAGGGCCGGCATTTCTTTGCCGACGTCGATCCCGAGACCCTGGGCCACAAGGCCCTGGCGGTGAACCTGTCAGATCTGGCGGCCTGCGGCGCGCGGCCGCTGGCCTTCACGCTGGCCCTGGCGCTGCCGTGCGTCGATGAAGCCTGGCTGCAGGGTTTTGCCAACGGCCTGTTCGCCCTGGCCGACCAGCATGGCTGCGAGCTGGTCGGCGGCGACACCACGGCCGGGCCGCTCAACATCTGCGTCACCATCTTTGGCGAGGTGCCCGCGGGCCAGGCGCTGCTGCGCGGCGGCGCACGCGCGGGCGACGACATCTGGGTCAGCGGCCGCCCGGGCGAGGCGCGCCTGGCGCTGGATGCGCTGCGCGGCCAGATGGATCTGCCCGCCGCCACGCTGGCGCGCCTGCGCGCCAGGCTGGAGCGCCCCACGCCGCGCGTGGCGCTGGGGCTGGCGCTGCGCGGCCTGGCGAGCAGCGCCATCGATGTCAGCGACGGCCTGCTGGGCGACCTGGGCCATGTCCTCAAGTCCTCCCGCGTCGGGGCCGAGATCGACGTCCACATCACTACTGATTTGCTAGCTTCTGGCGCGCTACAGGAAAGTGCTAAAGGCATTTTTGATGCAGAAACCATGATGCCATGTGCACTCGCCGGTGGCGACGACTACGAGCTGGTCTTCACCGCCCCTGCCGCACGGCGCGCCGCCGTGCAGGCCGCATCCAGTGCCAGCGGTACGCAGGTCACACGCATAGGCCGCATCACGCCCGCGCCCGGCCTGCGCCTGCTCGATCGCACGGGCCAGCCATTGCCGGGGCGCTTCGCCTCGTTCGACCACTTTGCCTGAATGACCCACCCTCACCCCCCATTGCCCCCAACCCTGCTGGAGCGCGCACGCACGCCGGGCAGCCCGTCCGTGGATCTGCTCATGGTGTGCATGGGCAACATCTGCCGCAGCCCCACGGCCGAGGGCGTGCTGCGCGCCCTGGTGCAGCGCGCCGGCCTGCAAAGGCGCATCACGGTGGATTCGGCCGGCACCCATGGCTTTCATGTCGGCGTGGCGCCCGACAAGCGCTCCCAGCAGCATGCGGCGCGGCGCGGCTACGACCTCTCGCGCCTGCGCGCGCGCCAGCTCACGGCGCGCGACTTCGAGCGCTTCGACCTGGTGCTGGTCATGGACGAGGCCAATGAGCAGGCCGCCCTGGCGCTGTGCCCGCCCGCCCATGCCGGGCGCGTGCACCGCCTCACGCAGTTCTGCCGGCGCCACCAAGCCAACGCCGTGCCCGATCCCTACTATGGCGGCGCCCAGGGCTTTGAGCAGGTGCTGGATCTGGTGGAGGACGCCTGCGCCGGCCTGCTCGCCGCGCTGCAGGCGCGTCAGCCCTGATGGCATGATGCGCCCCTCATGAATCCTGCCGCCGCCCCACGCCGCCCCACGCCGGCCTTTCTGCTCGCCCACCCGGCCCACTGCATCGCGCTGGGCTTTGGCAGCGGCCTGTCGCCCATGGCGCCGGGCACGGTGGGCACAGCCTGGGGCTGGCTGGCGTTTCTGGTGCTGGAGCTGTGGCTCACGCCCCTCGGCATGGGCCTGGTGATCGGCTTCTCGCTGTTGCTCGGCTGGTGGGCCTGCACCGTCACCGCGCGCCACATGGGCGTGGCCGATCCGGGCAGCATCGTCTGGGACGAGATCGTCGCCATCTGGATCGTGCTCTGGCTGGCCATGCCCATGGGCTTCTGGGGCCAGCTCGCGGCATTCGCGCTGTTTCGCTACTTCGACGCCGCCAAGCCCGGCCCCGTGGCCTGGGCGGATCGGCTGTTCAAGGGTTTTGGCTGGCGCGGCGGCTGGGGCATTCTGTTTGACGACCTGGTGGCCGCGGGCTGCACGCTGCTGGTGCTGGCGCTGTGGCGCCACCTTTTCGGGTGAGCCCCATGACACTATCAAAACATGAGCTGTCAGCACTTGATGACAAAGCGCTACAGGCCGATTTGACTCATATTTCCAGCAGCCTGCTGGCGCATGGCTGGATGCTGGCCACGGCCGAGAGCTGCACCGGCGGCCTGATCGCCGCCGCCTGCACCGACCTGGCGGGCTCCAGCCAATGGTTCGAGCGCGGCTTTGTGACCTACTCCAACGCCGCCAAGGTGCAATGCCTGGGCGTGCCCGCCGACCTCATCGAGCGCCATGGCGCGGTCAGCGAGGCCGTGGCCCGCGCCATGGCCCAGGGCGCCGTGGCGCACAGCGCGGCCCAGGTGGCCCTGGCCGTGACCGGCGTGGCCGGCCCTACGGGCGGCTCGGCCGACAAACCCGTGGGCACGGTGTGGTTTGGCTGGCAGGTACAGGGCGCCACGCACAGCGAGCTGCGCCGCTTTGCCGGTGACCGCGCCGCCGTGCGCGCGCAGACGGTGCGCCATGCGCTGGCGCGGCTGGCGCGGCTGCTGGGCTGAGAGCCTGAGCCAGGCTCACGCCCCGCAGCACTTCTTGTGCTTCTTGCCGCTGCCGCAGGGGCAGGGGTCGTTGCGACCGGGTTGGGGGCCGTGGACTATGGCCTGCACACGCGGGCCCAGGCTGCGCCAGAGCTGGCGCAGGTCGTACACCGCCCAGATGGCCTCGCCGAAATCCTCCAGGCGCTGCTGGCTGGTGCTGGGCGGGCCGTCCTCGTCATACATGCAGATCGTCGGCTTGCCGGTGTCGTCCTCGGCCAGGGCGACGATGGCCTGCAGCGCATCGTCCAGCCACTGGGCAGCCTCCTTGTCGCGCGGCGCCTGCCATTCGTCGTCCCAGTTCTCCACGGCGAACATGAAGCCCAGGGCCCAGATCTGGCCGAAGGACGGTATCGGCTGACCCTCCATCTCGGCGCGCTCGTCCTCGGGCAGGCTGGCGATGGCGCCACGCATGTCCAGCACCTCGGGCTGGAAGGCGTCATCGGCATCCAGCGACTCGGCCTGGGCGTCCAGCTGGGCCGCCACTTCGGCGCTGCGCAACTGGCACCAATGCACAAAGCGCTGCTGCTGCGCCAGATCCTTGAACGGAGGCATGAGCGGCAGTGCACCCGCCGCATCCAGCCCCAGCTCCAGGCCATCGCCCACCAGCATGGGCAGCCATTCGGCGACCGAAATCGCACGGCGCGTGCAGACCAGCGCAGTCAGGAAGCCGTCGCAGAACTCCCACTGCGGCACCTCGTCCTCGCGCGTGCGCAGGTCTTCGAGGATCAGGTCGAGTTCGTCGAGCGCGTCGGGCCCGAGGGCCGGATCGGGGGCGGCCCGGTTGTTGTCGATGGCGGTCATGGCGGTATTCCGGTGCAAGGCAGCGAGGGGGATAGGATGCGCCAGTGTAGCGCCTCGCCTGCCGTGGAACTATTGTTTTCATAGCTTGTTCGCATTGCAATGCGCGGCCTACGGGTCATAAAGCAGCACAAAACAAAACGCCCCATGCCGGTCAGGCAGTGGGGCGTGAACATGGTGATGCGGGCCCGCAGGCCGCGCGCATCACTGATAGGCGACGGGCAGGCGTGCCTGGCGGGCTTCTTGGATGAACTCGATGATCGAGAGGATGGTTGCGCGCATGATGATTCCTGTTTGAGATGCCCATCCAGTGCATGGCGGCACGCATCTCAAGCGCCTTCCAACACCGGGTTAACCCCTAAGTGTTAACCCTATGTCATTAGTATAAACCACATCCCTTGTTTTATGGATGGCGCGGCATACCCACCTGCTTGTGCAGGCGTTCACAGATCAGCCGATACAGGACGATGCGCCCTCAAAAACAATAGCTTTCGTCACCTGCACATCCAGGGTCAGCAGCCGTTTTCGCATACAGAGAACGGCCTTGTCCTTGGACACCAGAATCGCGCCATGTCCGACCGCCAGGTCGATGAACTTCTGGTCATCCAAGTCCTTGCATGTGTAAGGGGCATGAACCGGCGCCGGCACCAGCGTGCTGCCGGCGTCGAAGGCCGCCAGCAGATCCGGTGCAGACACGGCGTAGTACTGCATGCGTGCTTGCAGGTGTGCGTATTGCAGCACGCGCTCCAGCTCATCGCGCATGGACTGGGTGGCCAGCCAGTGCAGGCGCCGCGCCTGCAGCAGGCCGCGCAGCGGGGCCACGGCCGGGTCGGCAAAGATGAACAGATCCAGCACGATGTTGGTGTCCAGCACCACGGCTCGCGCGCCCTCGCCGGCCTGGGCCCGTGCCGGCAGGCGCAGCTCAGGATGCATCGGGCGCCCCCGCATCGGCCGGCGGCTGGGCACGCGCGCGCGCCGATCCAGCCACCAGGTCAAAGCGCAGCAACCGGCATTCGATGGGGCCGTTCCACATGGGCACGCGGCGCGATTCCTTCAGGCGCATCTTGCCCGGCAGCTTGAGGTCGGGCGTGAGCATCCAGGCCTGCCAGCCGGCGTAGTGGCGCTTCCAGTGCGCAGCCAGCTGGGCGAAGAAGTCCACACCGTCGTCTGTCTGCGCCGTCTCGCGCCCGGCGCGCTGCACCTGGCCCATGCGCTCGCGTGCGTTGCGGCCCGCGCTGCCGGCGGCGGCGATGCGCTCGCCATAGGGCGGATTCAGCAGCATCACACCCGGCTGCTCACAGGGCGGCAGGCGCTGCAGCGCGTCGCCACCGCGCAACTGCACGCTTGCTGCCACGCCGGCACGCTCGGCATTGCGTTGGGCAAAATCCACCATGCGGTGCGACACATCACTGCCAAAAATGGGCGTAACGCTCGTAGTTACTACGCTGACAGCTTCATTTTTTATAGCAATCCAGACATGTTGCTGGTAGGGCAGCAGCTTCTCGAAGGCAAAGCGGCGCTGGCTGCCGGGTGCGATGCGGCAGGCCATCTGCGCTGCCTCTATCAGCACCGTGCCGCTGCCGCAGCAGGGGTCATACAGCGGCAGGGGCTGCTCGCCCAGCGGATCCCAGCCGGTGGCGGCGATCATGGCGGCGGCCAGGGTTTCCTTCAACGGCGCGTCACCCTTGTCCACGCGCCAGCCGCGCTTGAAGAGTGGCTCGCCCGAGGTGTCGATATACACCGTGGCCAGCTCGCGCGTCAGGTGCAGGTGGATGCGCACGTCGGGCCACTGCGTCTCGACATTCGGGCGGCTGCCGGCCTTGGCGCGAAAGCGGTCGGCGACGGCGTCCTTCACGCGCAGCGCGGCAAAGTTCAGGCTCTTGAGCGGGCTGTGCTGGGCCGTGACCTCGACCTTGAAGCTCTGGCGCGGGGTGAACCAGATCTCCCAGGCCACATCCGCTGCCAGGGCGTAGATGTCGTCCTCGCCGCGGTAGGGCCGCTCGCCCAGTTGCACCAGTACGCGTTGGGCCAGGCGGCTGTGCAGGTTGAGAAGCAGCGCATCGCGCCAGCTGGAGCGCACCAGCACGCCGCCACGGCCGACGAGCAGATCCTGGCCCGTCAGCCCGGTGAGCGCGTGCACCTCATCGGCCAGAAAGCCCTCGACGCCGGCGGCGCAGGGCAGGAATAGTTGCAGGGTGTTCATAAAGCCCGCCAAGCATACGCGCTGCGCGGTAGTGGTTTACCCGAGGCTGCTGAAATCACAAAATACACCCGTTAACATTTAAAACGAATTCAACACATACGCTGGAGACCCCATGTTTCAGACCCTGCGCGCTCGCCTGATCGGCATGAGCATTGCCGTCGCCACCCTGTCCCTGCTGGGGCTGTCGCTGGTGGTGTACGTGGTGGTACGCGCCAACATGCTGCAGGCACTGGACGAGCGCGTGGGCGGCCTGACGCGGCAGTACGCCGCCGAGCTGACGCAGTGGATTGGCGACAAGCAACAGCTCACCAGCTCCATCGAGGTGGCAGTGCGCGAGGACAACCCCCTGCCCTTTTTGCAGGCCGCCGAAAAGGCCGGACTGGATCTGGCCTACTTCGTGATGGCCGACAAGCGCCATGCCTTCACCAAGCCGCGCCCCGCTGGCTATGACGGCACGGCACGCGGCTGGTACAAGCAGGCCGTGGCCGCCGGCGGCCCCGCCATCACACCCGTATACCCCGATTCGGCGACCGGCAACCTCACGGTCAGCCTGGTGCGGCCGGTACTCGAAGGCGGCCGGGCGGTCGCCGTGGTGGGCTCGGACATCGAGCTGTCCACGGTGGTGAAAAAGGTCACCGGCATACGCGCCACGGAGAAGAGCTTTGCCTTCCTGCTCGACAGTGCCACGGGCAACATCCTGGCGCACGCCAACAGCGCACTGACGCTCAAGCCGGTGGCCGACCTGGCGGCGGGGCTGGACAACGCCTTGTTCACGCGCCTGGCCGGCCAGCGCGGGCATGAGGTGGTGAACATCGATGGCCGGCCGCAACTGGTCTACGCCGCCAGGGTCGATGGCACGCCCTGGATGCTGGCCGTGGTGGCCGACGAGGCCGACGCCCTGTCCGCCCTGACCCGGCTGGGCCAGACCGCCATGCTCAGCACCATCGTCTTTGTGCTGCTGGCCAGCGTGGTGATGGCGGCCGTGGTGGGGCGCATGCTGCGCCGCCTGACACTGGTGCGCGACGCGCTGCAGGGCATTGCCTCGGGCGAGGGCGACCTGACAAGACGCCTGGATGCGCAGGGCCGCGATGAGCTGGCGCAGATCGCCCAGGGCTTCAACCAGTTTGCCGACAAGATCGCCGCCGTGCTGCTGCGCATCCGCCAGTCCGCCGAATCGGTGCGCCTGGCCACCAGCGAGATCGCCAGCGGCAACCAGGATCTGTCCTCGCGCACCGAGGGCCAGGCCAGTTCGTTGGAGGAAACCGCCGCCGCCATGGAAGAACTCACGGCCACGGTGCAGCAGAATGCCGCCAACGCCAGGCAGGCCAATCAGCTGGCGCAGGAGGCCTCGCAGGTCACGGCGCAGGGCGGCGCGGCGGTGCAGCAGGTGGTGCAGACCATGGACGGCATACACCACGCCTCGCGCAAGATCGAGGACATCATCAGTGTCATCGACGGCATTGCCTTCCAGACCAACATCCTGGCACTGAACGCAGCGGTCGAGGCCGCCCGCGCCGGCGAACAGGGCCGCGGCTTTGCCGTGGTGGCCACCGAGGTGCGCCAGCTGGCGCAACGCAGCGCCACGGCGGCCAAGGAGATCAAGGCCCTGATCGACGACTCGGTGAGCCAGGTGAACGCCGGCAGTCGCCTGGTGCAGGACGCGGGCCAGACCATGGAAAAGGTGGAGCACAGCATTCGCCGCGTCAGCGCCATCGTGGCCGAGATCAGCAACGCCAGCCAGGAACAAAGCACGGGCATTGCCGAGATCGGCGACGCCGTCTCACAAATGGATCAGGCCACGCAGCAGAACGCCGCCCTGGTGGAGCAGGCCAGCGCCGCCGCCCAGTCGCTGCAGCAGCAGGCCCATGAACTGGCCGAAGTGGTGGCGGCCTTCAGGCTCCCGCAGGGGACGGCCGCGCAAAAGTTGCTGGCCTGACGCTGCAATTTGTCAGATTTCTTTACATCACTCGCGGGGCAATCGAGACCAAGTCATAAAAATCAACAGCTTGGGGTGCTGGCACATGATATGCATGGGTGTTTCACGTCTTACAACTGACGGGAGATGCCACCATGCAAATGACCACTGTTGTGACCGCCCTTGCGGGGGCATTGTTGGCGGGTGCCGTTGGCAACGCCCAGGCGGATGTGGTTGATTTTCAGGACGTGCCTTCGGGCAGCTCCCCCTGTTATGTCGATTTCACCGCCACCTCACTGCAAAGCCGGGGCTATACCTTCACCGGCAACCCCGCAGAACCCTATTTGTATGTCTGCGAATCAGGGGTTGTGCAAAACAATCCATCGGCAGCCCTGGTCAACGCGAATCTCCGATCCGTCGTGACCATGACCAATAGCAGCGGGGCTGCGTTTTCCCTGGAGTCATTTTTTGCGGGTGGCAGAACGGAAGATTTTGACCCGTCGCTGCCCGTGAGCTTGTACAGCGTCGCCACCAGCATCGACATCCTTGGGCACCTCATGGGCGGCGGCACGGTGTTTACCAGTATCACGTTGGACAGCCAGGCCCCCTATGACTGGACGCAGTTCTTCCTGCCGTCATCGTTCACCAACCTGAGTTCGGTGGTGTTCACTGCACAAGGCAACGGTGAGACGCCGGAATTCGTGATCGACGATATCGTGGTCACGTTGCCCCACCAGTCCATTCCCGAGCCGGCATCCCTCGCCTTGCTCGGCGCCGCGCTGGCTGGTATTGGCCTGTTGGGGCGAAAGAAAACCTGACGCGCGTCAGCGTGTCGCCACGGCCTCCAGGGCCTTGCGCACGGCATCCGGAATGGGCGCCGGCTTGCGTGCCACGCGGTCGATGAGGACCACGCCGGTCTTGCCGCGAGCCACCTCTCGGCCCGAGGAGACCTCTGTCATGCAGAACACCAGGTCACAGCCGTAGCGGTTGAAGTCCCTCGGCGTCATCTGCACGCGCAGCGTCTCGCCGTGAAAGGCCTCGGACTTGTATTGCGCCAGCATGTCGCCGACCACGATGGCCAGGCCCGCCACATCACCCTCGGTGTAGCCGAGCGACTGGAAGAAGCGCATGCGCGCCTCGGACACCAGGCTCAGCAGCTGGGCGTTGTCCAGATGGCCGCCGTAGTTGACGTGGCTGATATAGACCTGCAACTCGGTGGTGAAGCCGAAGCGTTCGGGCAGGTCGAAGAGGATGCGGGCCATGGGAATCTATGCCTTGTGTCTATAGCGCCTTGCGCAGATTGGCCGGCGCGATCTTCAGCGCCTCGCGGTACTTGGCCACGGTGCGACGCGCGCACTCTATGCCCTGCTCCTTGAGCATCTCCGCGATCTGGTTGTCCGACAACGGTTTCTTCACATCCTCGGCGGCGACGAACTGCTTGATCAGCGCGCGCACCGCGGTGCTCGACGCGTTGCCGCCGGTCTCGGTGCCCAGGCCGGAGCCAAAGAAGTACTTCAACTCGAACGTACCCTGCGGCGTGGCCATGTACTTGGCACTGGTCACGCGGCTGATGGTGGACTCGTGCAGACCCAGCTCGTCGGCGATCTCGCGCAGCACCAGCGGCCGCATGGCCAGCTCGCCATGCACGAAGAAGCTCTTTTGCCGCTCGACGATGGCGCGCGATACACGCAAGATAGTGTCAAATCGCTGCTGTATGTTCTTGATGAACCAGCGTGCCTCCTGCAGCCGGGACTGCAGCGCCTGGTGCCCGTCGCCGCCGCGCGCACCACGCAGGGCGCTGGCATAGATCTCGTGCACGCGCAGGCGCGGCATGACGTCGGGGTTGAGCTGCACGCTGAAGTCCTGCTGCGCGCCGCGTCCGGTTTTTTTCACGATGACATCGGGCGCGATGACGTTGCGCTCCACGTCGGCAAAGCGCCGGCCCGGGCGCGGCTCCAGGCGCGCGATCAGCGCCATGGCGGCACGCGTGTCGTCGTCGCTGCTGCCTGTGGCCTGGGCCAGGCGGCGCAGGTCGCGCCGCGCCAGCAGATCCAGCGGCTGGCTGCAGATGGCGAGCGCGGTCTGAATCACCGCCGGGTCGCCCTCTTCGTCGCGGTTCATGGCGTGCAGCTGTAGCGTCAGGCATTCGGCCAGGTCGCGCGCGCCCACGCCGGTCGGCTCCAGGTTTTGCAGCAGGTGCAGGGCCACAGTGAAGCGGTGCACCAGCTCTTCGAGTTGCTCGGCGTCGTCGGCCCCCGCCAGGCTGGCCGCCAGGGATTCCAGCGGCTCGTCCAGGTAGCCATCGTCGTTCAGCGACTCGATGAGAAAGCGCAGCGCCGCCATGTCGACATCGGACAGGCGCAGTGACAATGCCTGGCGATGCAGGAAATCGGTCAGGGATTCGTGGCTGCGCGCCAGCTCGCTGACCTCGGTGTCGTCACCGTCATGCGCGCCGCTGGCGGGCGCGATTCCGTCGCTGCCCCATTCGCCGTCTTCCACCGCAGCATCCATGCTGCCGTCACCGTCCCAGTCACTGGGCTCGGCAACCGCTGGGGTTTCGGCATCATTTTCGGCTCCAGCGCCCTCTGCATCAGCGCTAGCAGCTTCTGAATATGTAGCATTGTCAATCGGCTGCTGCGCTTCATGGATCTCAGGCTCATGCGTCCCATCGTCGGACGCCAGCTCCAGAAACGGGTTGTCATCGAGCATCTGCTCGACTTCCTGCGCCAGCTCCAGGGTGGACAGCTGCAGCAGGCGAATCGATTGCTGCAACTGCGGCGTAAGCGCCAGATGCTGCGAAACGCGCAGTGACAGGCCGGGCTTCATGGCCGCCCTCCTTGCATCTGGATGCTGCGCCTGCTCACCACGCTCACATGCGGAAATGCTCGCCCAGGTACACCCGGCGCACTTCCGCGTTGTCCACAATGTCCGACGGCGTGCCCTGGGCGAGTACATGGCCGTCGCTGATGATGAAGGCGTGGTCGCAGATGCCCAGCGTCTCGCGCACGTTGTGGTCGGTGATCAAGACGCCAATGCCGCGCTCTTTCAGGAAGCCGATGATGCGCTGGATCTCGATCACAGCAATGGGATCGATGCCGGCAAAGGGCTCGTCCAGCAGGATGAAGCGCGGCTGCGTGGCCAGCGCCCGGGCGATTTCCACGCGCCGGCGCTCGCCGCCGGACAGGGCCAGCGCCGGCGACTGGCGCAAATGCTCCACGCGCAGTTCCTGCAGCAGGCCGGTGAGCTGTGCCTCGATCTCGGCGCGCGAGAGCGGGCGCCCGGCGGCGTCGGTCTGCAGCTCCAGCACCGCGCGCACGTTGTCTTCCACGTTGAGCTTGCGAAAGATCGAGGCCTCTTGCGGCAGGTAGGACAGGCCCAGGCGCGAACGCCGGTGGATCGGCATGTTGGCCACCGACTGGCCGTCGATGCGGATGTCGCCGCCATCGCTGCGCACCAGGCCCACGATCATGTAGAACGAGGTGGTCTTGCCCGCGCCGTTGGGGCCCAGCAGGCCCACCACCTCGCCCTTTTGCACTACCAGGGACACATCCTTGACCACCTTGCGGCTACCGTAGGACTTTTGCAGGTGCAAGGCCTCCAGCCGGCTCGCACCCGCAGGGGAGCTGGGCCCCACGCCGACGGCGCGCTCGTCGCTCACGGCCTGGCTCACTTGGCGCCGCCCAGGCTGGGGGCGGTGCGCAGCGCGGGCGGTTCCCCGCGCACCGGCGCCGCCGCGCCCGATGCCGGCTCCTTGGGCGCCAGCACGGCACGCACGCGCCCGCCCGGCGTGCCCGCCGGGGTGCCGGCCGGAGCCGTCTTTTGCCCATCCACCGTGAACACGTCGGTAAGGTTGTTGTAGACGATGATCGCGCCCTCCAGCTCGTCGGTGAGCTGGGCCTCGCGGTAGCGGCGCAGCTCGGCACGGCGCATCAGCTTGACGATGTCGGTACGGCCGTCGTACTCGATGACCTCGCCCTCGCCCTCGACGAACTCATCCGGCGCCCCCGCCAGCGTGTCGCGCTTCTGGCGGAAGAAGGCGCGCTTGCCTGGCTCGGCCGTGACCACGCCATGCTGGAAACCGTCTGGATCCTGGCGCACCTCCAGCTGCGCGCCACGCAGCACGATGGTGCCCTTGGTCATCACCACACGGCCGGTGAACACGCTGGTCTGCTTGAGCTCATCGTGGCGCAGCGCATCGGCCTCGATGTTCATCGGCTTGTTGCGGTCGGCCTTTTCGGCATGGGCCGCGGGCAGCAAGGCCAGCGCCAGGGCGCCAAGCGAAAGAAGGATGGTCAGTCGGTTTCTCATAAGGCACGATTCTTGCGGTCATTGTACTGATCACCGTGGCCATCCTGGAGAGCGGCCGCGCAGGGGCGAAAAAAAGCGCGCCCAGGGCGCGCTCTTGTGTGTTGCCACGGCTCGCTTCAGCCCTTGCGCACCTGCGCGGCCAGTTGCTCCACGATGCGCAGCACGTTCTCCATGCTGCCGGCCATGGTGCCGTCCACATAGTAGCGCCCGGCCACGCCCATCGAGGGTACACCCTCCACGTCATAGGCCTGCTGCAGCTGCGTGGCCTTGCGTATCTGGTTGGCGACGCCGAAGGAGTTGTACATCTCCTTGAACTTCGGCAAGTCCAGGCCCTGCCCCTTGGCCCAGGCAAACACCTGCTCGTCCTCCTGCAGGGGCTTGCGCTCCACATGGATGTAGCGGAAAGCCTGGGCGTGCAGCGGCTCGAGCTTGCCCATGCCCTCGAGCGTGTAGTACAGCTTCTGCATGGGCACGGTCTTGGCGTTGAAGTTGACCGGCACACGGTGCAGCACGATGTCCTTGGGCGCCGTCTTGGCCCAGGCGTTGAGCGTGGGCTCGAAGGTATTGCAATGCGGGCAGAAATAGCCAAAGAACTCGACCACCTCGACCTTGCCGGCGGGCGCCTCGACGGGAGCGGGCTTGGCCAGTTTGCGGTAGTCCTTGCCCTCGCGCGGCTGGGCCCAGGCGGGCAGGGTCACGGCGCCAGCGGCCACTGCGGCGGCGGAAAGAGAAAACTCACGGCGTTTCATGGGGTTTGAACACTCCTATGTCGGTACGCCGGCTTGGAAGCCGGCGCGGGGATAAAAGTTCAACGCTGCACGCGCACCAGGGCCGACTCGACGCCAGCACCGTCCAGCTTGTCCTTCAGCGACTCGGCATCGTCACGCTTGGAGAACGGGCCTATGCGCACCCGGAACACCACGCGGCCATTGGTTTCACGCTCGCTCACGCGCGCCTCCCAACCCAGCATGGCCAGCTTGGCACGCTGCGCGTCGGCATCCTGCTGGGTGCGAAAGGCACCGGCCTGGACAAAATATTCAAACGGATCCACGCCGGCCGCGGGCGCGGCCTTGGACTTGGCGCGGGCCAGATCGCCCAGCGGGTCGGCCGACGGCGGCAATGCCTCAGGGTTGCCGGGCGCGGCGCGCGGCGCAGGCGCCGCGGCCGTGGGCGCCTCCGGTGTGGCTGCGGGCGCCGCTTCCGGCGCCAGCGTCACCGGTCGCGCCGGGTTCTTGCCGTACAGCGGCGCGTTGGGATCCCAGTCCTTGTTGCGCTTGGCCTCGGCCGCATCCTGATCGGGCGCACGCGTGCCGTTCTTGTTCAGGAATGGCACCGGCACCTTCGTAACGTACACGGCCACGGCCAGCGCGCCCCCCAACCCGACAATCACCCCGAGGATGAATCCCACGACGGTGCCGCCGCGTTGCTGCTTTTTCATATGCATCGTGACCTACATTCTGGCCGGCGCGGACACGCCCAGCACCGCCAGCCCATTGTGCAATACCTGAGCGGTGGCGGCGACGAGTGCCAGGCGGGCCAGCTTCACGGCCTCGTCATCGACCAGGATGCGCTCGGCGTCGTAATAGCTGTGGTAAGCGGCTGCCAGCTCGCGCAGGTAAAAGCTCACGTCATGCGGCGCGTTGCCGCTGGCGGCGGCGCTCAGCATCTCGGGGTACTTGGCCAGCAGCAGCATCAGCGCCTGGGCCTGTTCGCCCTGCAGGGGCGAAAGATCCACACCCTGCAATGCCGCCACATCAAAGTCTTCACGCCAGCCACGCAGCACCGAGCAGATGCGCGCATGCGCGTACTGCACGTAATACACCGGGTTGTCATTGTTCTGGGCCACGGCCAGATCGACGTCGAAGGTGTATTCGGTGTCGGGCTTGCGGCTCAAGAGGAAGAAACGCACCGCGTCCTTGCTGGTCCACTCGATCAGGTCGCGCAGCGTGACGTAGGAGCCGGCGCGCTTGCTGATCTTGACCTCCTCGCCGCCACGCACCACGCGCACCATGGTGTGCAGCACATAGTCGGGGTAGCCCTGGGGAATGCCGACATCGGCCGCCTGCAGGCCGGCGCGCACGCGGGCGATGGTGCCGTGGTGGTCCGTGCCCTGGATGTTCACCACCTTGTGAAAGCCGCGCTGCCATTTCTGGATGTGGTAGGCCACGTCCGGCACAAAGTAGGTGTAGCCGCCGTCGCTCTTCTTCATGACGCGGTCTTTGTCGTCGCCGTAGTCGGTGCTCTTGAGCCACAGCGCGCCGTCCTGCTCGTAGGTATGGCCGTTGGCGACCAGGCGCGCCACCGTGGCCTCCACATGGCCGTTGCTGTACAGGCTGGACTCGAGGTAGTACTCGTCGAACTTCAGGTTGAACGCCTGCAGATCCTTGTCCTGCTCGTTGCGCAGATAGGCCACGGCGAACTGGCGCACGTTGTCGTAGTCCTGTACGTCGCCATTGGCCGTGAAGCTGCGGTCGTCGGCCTGTACCGTGCTCCTGGCCAGAAAGGCCTGGGCAATGTCCTGGATGTAGTCGCCGTTATAGGCGGCCTCGGGCCAGCCGGCATCACCGGGCTTGAGCCCTTGTGCGCGCAACTGTGTGCTCCTGGTCAGGGTGTCGATCTGCACGCCGGCGTCGTTGTAATAGAACTCGCGGTGCACAGCCCAGCCCTGGGTGGCGTAGAGGTTGCAGATCGCGTCGCCCAGGGCCGCCTGGCGGCCATGGCCCACATGCAGCGGCCCCGTCGGGTTGGCGGAGACGAACTCGACCAGGATTTTTTCACCGCGTTGGGCCTGATAGCCGAACCGGGCACCCTGCGTGAGCACCTCATGCACCACCTGCTGCCTGGCAGCCGGCTTCAAGCGAATGTTCAAGAAGCCGGGGCCGGCGATCTCGATGGCGTCCACCCACTGCTGAAACGCGGGGGTCGCCAGCAAAGCGGTTTGCAATTGTTCACCCAGCGCACGCGGATTGGCCTTGAGCGGCTTGGCCAGCTGCATGGCGGCCGTGCAGGCCAGGTCGCCATGGGCGGCGAGCTTGGGGTTTTCAAAGGCGGCGCGGGCGCCCGCGCCTGGCGAGAGTTTTTCCAGCTCGCCGGCCAGCGCCGCGAGCAATTCCTGTTTGACAGAGAGCATGGGGGCGGATTCTACGGGTCGCCCCGTCATCGCGGCGCACCATCCGGGCGTTATGCTGGGTGCCCCGCATGGCACAGCGCGTCCGGCGGGCCCATCACTATCCACCATTGGAGGAGCGTTACATGAAGAAGCTGCTTTCCCTGCTGGCCGCCGCCGGTCTTGCCCTTTCGTTCGCCACCCAGGCAGCCGATGCCCCAGCCGCAGGCGCCGCTGCCCCTGCCAAGGCTCCCACGGCCCAGCAAAGCAAGATGAAGACATGCAATGCCGACGCCGGCGCCAAGAACCTCAAGGGCGACGAGCGCAAGGCCTTCATGAAGGACTGCCTGTCCGCCGACAAGCAGGCCAAGCAGCAGGACAAGATGAAGTCCTGCAACGCCGACGCCAAGACCAAGAACCTCAAGGGTGACGAGCGCAAGGCCTTCATGAAGGAATGCCTGAGCAACAAGCCGGCCTGAACCGCACTGCCGACACCCGCCAACCCGTGCGCCGCTTGCCGGCCCACGGGTTTTTGCTTATCGCGTGCCAACACCCCGCGCCAGGAACACCGCCAACAGAGGCACCAACACCATCAGGTGCGCGGCCCACATGACCAGGCGGCGCGTACCGCGCAGATCGGACTCGGCCGGCAGGCTGCCCTGCGTGTCCAGCGTCTGGCGCCAGCGCAGGTAACGCCGCCGCGCCAGCAGGGCCAGGCCCAGCATCATCACCAGCAGCGTGATCTTGGCGTGCAACAGCGGCTGACCCCAGTACCAGGCACTGCCCTTGACGCCCCAGGCGATGCGCGCCAGCCCGGTGGCCAGCACCAGCGCGCCGGACACCAGGGTCAACAGATTCACCCAGACCAGGCGCCGCACGACGGCAGGATTGATCCAGTCCTGGCGGCACAGCGCGGTCTCGCTGGTCATAAAGGTGGCCAGCATCAAGAACGCCATGATGTGGGCGTAGGCCAGCAAGGCTTCGGTGATCACAAACTTCCTTTCATCAATGCGTCAAAGGCTGCCGGCTGGCCGGCCCCAGAATTCGGTCTGCGCGTAATGGTGCTTGAGGTATTCGATCCACAGCCGCACCCGCAGAGGCAGGTGCTTACGCTGGGGAAAGACCACGTAGATGCCATTGGGCGGGGCGGCGAAATCCTCCAGCACCGCCACCAGACGGCCGGCGGCGATCTCGGCCTCGACCTCCCAGGTGCTGCGCCAGGCTATGCCCCAGCCGCCCAGGCACCAGTCGTGCAGCACTTGTCCATCCGAACAGTCGAGCGGCCCGCCGGGCTTCAGGTGCACAACCTCGGTGGCGCCGCCGCCACCTTCCACCGGCACACGAAACGCCCAGCCACGGGTCTGCGAGGCATCGCTGGACAGGGTCAGGCAGTCGTGCTGGGCCAGCTCACCCGGGTGCATGGGCGTGCCGTGGCGCTGCAGATACCGCGGTGTGGCGACGCACAGGCGTCGATTGTCGGCCATGCGCACGCTGACCAGGGACGAATCCGGCAGATCGCCCACGCGCACGGCGCAGTCGTAACCCTCGCCGGCCAGATCCACCACACGGTCACTCAAATTGAGGGAAATCGTCACCTCGGGATGCAGGTCATGAAACCGTGGCACCAACGGTGCGACATGGCGCCGGCCAAAACCAGCCGGCGCCGTGATGCGCAAATGCCCCGTGGCCCTGACCCCACCCGCCGAGACGCTGGCCTCGGCATTGGCTACATCGGCCAGCACGCGCTGGCAGTCCTCCAAAAAGGCGCTGCCTTCGTGCGTCAGGCTGATGCGCCGCGTGGTACGCACCAGGAGCTTGACACCCAGATGCTCTTCCAGCGCATCCAGGCGCCGCCCCATGATGGCGGGCGCCACGCCCTCGGCCCTGGCAGCAGCTGTCAGGCTGCCCTTGGTAGCCACGGAGACGAAAGACTCGAATGCCTTGAGTTTGTCCATGTATCGGGCTCCAATCAGGCTTACGCGAAGGACTGATAAGCGCAGAATACTATAATTTTAGTAGCATTCATACAAGACGAAAAACCCGCGTATGCGCGGTCTATTTTTACAAAAAAGTCATTGGTTAAGAGATATTCACGCAGTTTATTGATGCAAATATTTCCAATACAGTGCTGTGCAAGGCTCGGGGCTACAAGCACCGAACGTCGTCAATCATTGTCAGGGGATTCTCATGACCGCACGTACCCAAGTCCATGGCCTGCAGGTAGCCAATGAGCTGCACAGCTTCATCAACCAGCAGGTGTTGCCCGGCACAGGGGTCGATCCCGCCGCTTTTTGGCAGGGTTTCGACGCCATCGTCGCCGATCTGGCGCCAAAAAACGCCGCCTTGCTGGCCGAGCGCGATCGCCTGCAAAAAGAGCTGGACACCTGGCACAAGGCCAATCCAGGCCCCATCTCGGACATGGCGGCATACCGCGCTTTTCTCTCGCGCATTGGCTATCTGGTCGAGCCACCCCAGGGAGCCAAGGCCAGCACGGCCAACGTGGACGCCGAGCTAGCCATCCAGGCCGGCCCCCAGCTGGTGGTGCCCATCCTGAATGCGCGCTACGCACTCAATGCCGCAAATGCGCGCTGGGGTTCGCTGTATGACGCCCTGTACGGCACGGACGTCATCGACGAAGAGGGCGGCGCCGAGAAGGGCAAGGGCTACAACCCGGTTCGTGGTGCCAAAGTCATCGAATTTGCGCGCAACTTCCTCGATCAGGCTGCCCCTCTGGGCGCTGGCTCGCACCGTGATGCCATCGCCTATACGGTCGCAGACGGTAAGCTGGCTGTCACGCTCAAGGGTGGCACAGCCACCGGCCTGAAGGACGCAGCGCAGTTTGTCGGCTACCAGGGCGACGCCGGTGCGCCTGCATCCGTGCTGCTGGTGAACAACGGCCTGCATATCGATATTCAGATCGACAAGAATACCGCCATCGGCAAGAGCGATGCCGCCGGCGTGGCCGACATCGTGCTGGAATCGGCGCTGTCCACCATCCTGGACCTGGAAGACTCGGTGGCTGCCGTGGATGCTGACGACAAGGTGCTGGGTTACAGCAACTGGCTGGGCATCCTGAAAGGAACGCTGACGGAAACCTTCGACAAGGGCGGCAAGCAGCTGACCCGCGGCCTGAACCCCGACCGCGAATATCTGGCCGGCGACGGCAAGAGCGTGAAGCTACATGGCCGCTCGCTGCTTTTTGTGCGCAACGTCGGACATTTGATGACAAATCCTGCCATTCTTTGGGGCAAGGAAGGGCGCGAGATTCCCGAGGGCATCATGGACGCCGTCGTCACCACGGCCATTGCCCTCCATGATTTGAAGGGGCTTGCCACGGCAGGCATCAAGAACTCGCGCACCGGCAGCGTCTACATCGTCAAGCCCAAAATGCACGGTCCCGCTGAAGTGGGCTTCGCCAACGAATTGTTCGGCCGCGTCGAGCAACTGCTGGGCCTGGCCGAGAACACCGTCAAACTGGGGATCATGGATGAGGAGCGACGAACGTCGGTCAACCTGAAGGCCTGCATCGCCGCCGCTCCGGCGCGCGTGGCCTTCATCAATACCGGCTTCCTGGATCGCACGGGCGACGAAATGCACACCGCCATGCAGGCCGGCGCCATGATCCGCAAGGGCGACATGAAGACCAGCGCCTGGATCCAGGCCTACGAAAAAAGCAATGTGCTCGTCGGCCTGGGCATGGGGCTGCGCGGCAAGGCGCAGATCGGCAAGGGTATGTGGGCCATGCCCGATCTGATGAAGGCCATGCTGGAGCAAAAGATTGCCCACCCGAAAGCCGGCGCCAACACCGCCTGGGTCCCGAGCCCCACCGGCGCCACCTTGCACGCCCTGCATTACCACCAGGTCAAGGTATCCGACATCCAGATCCAGCTGGAAAAAACCGATGCCGACGCCGAGCGCGACAACCTGCTCACCGGCCTGCTGACCGTGCCTGTCTCCAGCAACCCGAATTGGAGTACGGAAGAAAAGCAGCAGGAGCTGGACAACAACATCCAGGGCATCCTGGGTTACGTGGTGCGCTGGGTGGATCAGGGCGTGGGCTGCTCCAAGGTGCCGGACATCAACGACATCGGTCTGATGGAAGACCGCGCCACGCTGCGCATCAGCAGCCAGCATGTGGCCAACTGGCTGTTGCACGGCATCGTCAGCGAAGGGCAGGTGCGTGCCACCTTTGAGCGCATGGCCGCCAAGGTGGATCAACAAAACAGCGGGGATCCGTTGTACCAGCGCATGCATGGTCGCTTTGACCAGTCCATGGCCTACCAGGCTGCGTGCGAGCTGGTGTTCAAGGGTGTGGAGCAACCCAGCGGCTACACTGAACCGCTGCTGCACGCCTGGCGCCTCAAGGTCAAGGCCGCTGCCTGATGCTTCATTTAATATAGCTGTCTGCGCTTGATACATAAGTGCAACCAGCGTATTTTGACAACAGCGGCACCCAAGGGTGCCGTTGTGCTTTTACACTGCGGTCATGCCTGAATCCAACAGTGACTGCCCCCTGTGCGGCCAGTCCAACCAATGCGCCATGGTCGCCGGCCTACCCGCGACACGATGCTGGTGCATGACGCAACCGGTGGCGCCTGCCGCATTGCAGCAACTACCGCCAGAGCGTCGCGGCCTCGCCTGCATCTGCCCCGAATGCGCACGCCCGCTACCGCCCATGCAGCAATCGCTGCCGATATGATCAAGGCCCTTTTTTGGAGAACAACCATGCCCACGTATCACATCGAGATGCTGGAAGGCCGCACCGTCGAGCAAAAACGTCTGTTAGCTGAGGAAATCACCCGTGTCTCGGTCGAAATCCTGGGCGGATCGCCCGATTCAGTGGACATATTGATCACCGACGTGAAGCGCGAAAACTGGGCCACGGGCGGCAAGCTCTGGCTCGATCGGCAATAACCCATGTGCCAGCTGCTCGGCATGAATGCCAACACTCCAACCGACGTGACCTTCAGCTTCACGGGGTTTGCACAGCGTGCTGGCGGGACAGCAGACCATACCGACGGCTGGGGCATCGCCTTCTTCGAGGGCCGCGGTCTGCGCCACTTCGTCGATCATGAGCGGGCCATAGACTCACCGGTGGCTGAGTTGATCCGGCGCTACCCCATCAAGAGCCGCAACGTCATCGCCCATATCCGCAAGGCGACCCAGGGCGTGGTCAGCCTGGAAAACTGTCACCCCTTTGTGCGCGAACTATGGGGCCGCTACTGGGTATTCGCCCACAACGGCGACCTGAAGGACTTCAGACCCCGCCTGCACGCCCACTTTCACCCTGTGGGTAGCACCGACAGCGAGCATGTGTTTTGCTGGCTGATGCAGGAGTTGTCCAAATCCCACGCCGGCATGCCGCGCATAGAAGAGCTCACGCTCACGCTACGCGAACTGGCCGCCCGCATTGCGCCGCACGGAACTTTCAACTTCCTGCTCTCCAACGGGCAGGCCTTGTGGGCGCATGCCTCGACGAGTCTGTACTACATCGAGCGCCGCCATCCATTCTCGCAAGCCCAGCTATGTGACGAAGACATGCGGGTGGATTTTTCTGCTCTCACCACGCCCAAGGACAAGGTCGCCGTGGTCGTCACCGCCCCACTGACCACCAACGAGGAATGGACGGCCTTCCAGTCGGGAGAAATGCGTGTGTTTGTGGATGGTGAATGCTTGGCTGAATGAAACCAGCGCCATAAAACCCCTGCTTGCGATTTCTATAGCCCCCAAAGCAAAACGCCCTCCCACTATGTAAGTGGGAGGGCGGTTTGGGCTGTAATAGCCTGACGATGACCTACTTTCACACGGGGATCCGCACTATCATCGGCGCGAAGTCGTTTCACTGTCCTGTTCGGGATGGGAAGGAGTGGGACCGACTTGCTATGGTCATCAGGCATAACTTGGAGCTATGCAGTCGGTGTGTGACTGCACGGCGAATTCATAGAGTCTGGAATCAGGTGTGTATTTGATTGCGTACTTGGCATAACAGTCTTTGCTCGTGTTGGAGCAATCAAAGTTATAGGGTCAAGCCGCACGGGCAATTAGTACTGGTTAGCTTAATGCATTGCTGCACTTCCACACCCAGCCTATCAACGTCGTGGTCTACAACGACCCTTCAGGGGGCTCAAGGCCCCGGCAGATCTCATCTTGAAACGAGTTTCCCGCTTAGATGCTTTCAGCGGTTATCTCTTCCA